>OBWJ01000030.1_pt1 | contig 173437 bp, 155 predicted proteins | sample 1495181 | NCBI WGS metagenome assembly OBWJ01 (sample SAMEA2580041, study PRJEB22360) | human gut metagenome
CTTTTCATACTCTCGAATCTTATCATCAAGCATCTGATTGTACAGAAAACGACAACAGCCAAATGTTTTGCCAAGAAGTATCTTCTGTTCTTCTGTCGGATAGATCCGGAAACGATATGCTATGTTCAATACTTTTTCTCTCCCTGGGTTTCAATGTATTGACGGATTACTTCTACTGGAGCGCCTGCTACTGGCACTTTTATAAGCATTGATAAATTTACTAAGTTCTGTTCTCGGCTGCGCACGGAACATTACATACACATGATTAATGTCATGGTTCTATTATACCATAGACCACACTATCGAACAAGTGTTCTTTTTTGTTTTTATGCAATTCATCTCCCACCTGTAGAGGAAGGAGAATTCTTGCTATATTATGTTAAAAACGGAACAAAATATAGTTTATATGGTTCAGGAATTTGACCAGAAGCTACGTTCTATTACAATTGCGTCTTGTGCACCTGCACCGCTTTGGCTGCTGTCTCCTAACATTTCTTTTTATTATCCTGATAACATGATCTCATCTTCAATCTGTGAGATTGATCAGGTGATCAAGCATATTGAAACTGGACAGATTGATATTGGAATTTTGCCTTTTGAATATCAGAAGGATGATTTATGTACCACACATTTCTTTACAGAACATTTGTCGGTTTGTATTCCTTTTGGGCATAGTCTTTGTTCTTATGACAAACTTACATTTCATGATCTGAATGGTTATAATCGCCTGCTTTGGGATCAGCTTGACTTCTGGACAGATCTTTGCAAACGTAAAATGCCTGCTTCAAAGTTTCTGATACAGACAGATGAATCGGAATTTTTGGAATTGGTGAAATCTTCGACTTTGTTTTGTTTTTCTACGAATTATGCTTCTTATCCGGATGAGATTTTAAATGATCGGAAGAGGATTCCGATCGTGGATGATTGTGCGAATGTGGAATATTGGGTGGTTTGGAAGAAAGGGAATACGTATCGATTTTAGTTTTTTATGGAGAAAAAAAATCCTGCAGAAATTCATTCGAATTTCTGTAGGATTTTTGATATTTAGTCTTTGAGTCGCTTCGCTCCCTGTAGACGCCCACTCAACTAAGCTCATCTTTCGCCTGTGGCTCGGATTCGCTAAGGTTCGGGACGGACTTTCGCACTAAGTTCAAGCTACGCCTTTGGCTTGCTTTCTCTAAGTGCTCAATGTCTCTACATCATTCCCATTCCGGCTGGTGCTCCTGCTGGCATTGCTGGTGCTTCTTCTTTGATATTCGCAACAACTGATTCTGTTGTTAATAATGTAGAAGCTACGGATGTTGCATTCTGTAATGCGCTTCTTGTTACTTTGGCTGGATCGATGATTCCTTTTTCTACCATGTCTACGTATTCTCCATGTAATGCATCGAATCCTTTTCCGATTTCTGCTTCTTTTACTTTATTGACGATCACAGCTCCTTCAAGACCTGCATTGACTGCAATCTGGAATAATGGTGCTTCTAATGCTTTGAGGATGATGTTTGCTCCTGTCTTTTCGTCTCCTTCTAAGTCAGCTACTTTCTCAGCTGCTTTCTTAGATGCATGGATATAAGCAGATCCTCCACCAAAGATGATTCCTTCTTCTACTGCTGCTTTTGTTGCTGCTAAGGCATCTTCCAGACGTAATTTACTTTCTTTCATCTCTGTTTCTGTTGCTGCTCCAACACGGATCACTGCAACTCCACCAGATAATTTAGCTAATCTTTCCTGTAATTTTTCTTTGTCGAATTCAGATGTTGTTTCTTCGATCTGTGCTTTGATCTGTCCAAGACGTGCCTGGATTGCATCTTTATCTCCTTCACCGTCTACGATGACCGTGTTTTCTTTTTCAACTTTGACAGATTTTGCACGTCCTAACTGATCTAATGTTGCGTCTTTTAATTCCAGACCAACTTCTTCAGAGATCACTGTACCACCTGTTAAGATAGCGATATCTTCAAGCATTGCTTTTCTTCTGTCTCCATATCCAGGTGCTTTCACTGCACATACAGAGAATGTTCCACGTAATTTGTTAACGATCAATGTTGTTAATGCTTCACCTTCGATATCTTCAGCAATGATCAGTAATTTCTTACCACTCTGTACAATCTGCTCTAATAATGGAAGGATTTCCTGAATATTAGTGATCTTCTTGTCTGTGATCAGAATATATGGATCATCTAATTCAGCAACCATTTTTTCCATATCTGTTGAGAAATATGCTGATAAATATCCACGATCAAACTGCATTCCTTCTACTAAATCTAATTCTGTTTTCATTGTTTTAGATTCTTCGATCGTGATAACTCCGTCGTTAGATACCTTTTCCATAGCATCTGCTACTAATTCTCCAACTTCTTCATCTGCTGCAGAGATTGCTGCTACTTTCGCGATCTGATCTCTTCCTGTAACTTTGCTACTCATCTCAGCAATTGCTTCAACAGCTGCTTCTGTCGCTTTCTTCATTCCTTTACGAAGAATGATTGGGTTTGCTCCTGCTGCTAAGTTTTTCATTCCTTCGTTGATCATTGCCTGTGCAAGAACTGTAGCTGTTGTTGTACCATCTCCGGCAACATCATTTGTCTTAGTTGCTACTTCTTTGACTACCTGAGCTCCCATATTCTCAAATGGGTCTTCTAATTCAATTTCTTTTGCGATCGTTACACCGTCATTTGTGATCAGCGGTGCACCAAAAGATTTGTCTAATACAACATTGCGTCCTTTTGGTCCGATTGTAACTCTTACTGTATCTGCTAACTGGTTAACTCCTGCTTCCAGTGCTTTTCTTGCTTCAATTCCGTATTTAATCTCTTTTGCCATGATCTTAATTACCTCCGACTAATTCCTTGATTAAATCAAATAATTGTGTAATGTGATAAAACTATTCTACAACTGCTAAAATATCATTCTGTTTTACGATGATAAATTCTTCATCTTCTAATTTTACTTCTGTTCCTGCATATTTAGAATAAATAACTTTCTGTCCTACAGAAACTTCCATCTTCACATCTTCTGTTCCAGGTCCGACTGCAACAACTTCTGCTTCCTGTGGTTTTTCCTGTGTTGCTGTTGTAAGGACGATTCCTGACTTAGTTGTTGTTTCTGCTTCCAGCTGTTTTAATACAACTCTATCTCCTAATGGTGTTAACTTCATAATGATATTACCTCCTAAATATATTAGAATTATTGTTCTTTTTATCTTTTGTTAGCACTCACTTATATCGAGTGCTAACTCTATGTTCTTTAGTATAACACCAGACAAAAAAAATGCAACCCCCTTTTTATAAAAATTCTATAAACTGAGATTGCATTCTTTGGTATTTTACTTATTCTTTGATGTATTTTTTTGCTTCTTCTGAACTTCTTGTTGGAACTGTCTGGAAATATACATGTACATGTTTTTTGATCAGTTCATGAATAGCTTCCATCTCCATGGTATCACACGCAACTCTTCTTGCAACTGCTTTACGTTCTCCACGAATTCCCATACCTCCGATATTAAGCTGATTGATCTTGATCCCTCGTTTGATCAATTCTTCAAATACCAGTGGGGATTCTGCAATTACGATCACCCGCTCTCCATCAAAGGATGGGGCTTCTTTTAATTTCTCCGTTGCACGATCGATCCCATATACATGAATTATAAGGCCTTGGGGCGCCATCTCTTTGATCACTTTGCTTCGGAATTTATCCTTCGCCACAACATCATCTACAATAATGATCCTGTTCGCTCTGACTTCCGGCACCCATAATGTCAAAATCTCCGTATGTATGAGCCTGTCATCAACTCTCGCTAATACAATGTTTTTCATTCTTCTACCTCCTTATATAATTCACGCACATCTTTCACTGTCTCTGGCGCTGCCTTAAGAAGATCTTTGCACACCTCTTGTGCACTCTTTTCCGCGTAACGTCCCATAACTACTTCCATCATCAACGGAAGATTGATTCCAGTTACGTGGTAGAGATCGTATTCTGACATTAAAGAAATTACCGTATTAAACGGACTTCCATAAAACAGATCTGTTAATATAAGGACTTCTTCTCCTTCTGATGTCTGTTCAATACTCTCTCTGATCTTCTCTCTCAAAGTATCCACTGATTCTTCTGGTTCAAGCCCAAATGCCTCAAGGTCTTCCTGTTCCCCTGCGATCATCTGTACTGTATCCACAAGTCCTCTTGCATAACTTCCATGAGATACCACGATTACCTTCATCAACTTTCCTCTCTTCTCTCTCATCACATCTTGTCTGTTACGGCAAATTTGATTAATTTGGTTTGTAAGAACTCTTTAAGCTTACGATTCTATTAAATACCATGTGTTCTTTTGTAGAATCTTTGGAATCTAAACAGAAATATCCTGTTCTCATAAACTGGAAACTGTCTTCCTTATCATATTTCTCTAACTCAGGTTCTACATATGCTTCCTTGATCACAGTCAGTGAATTTGGATTCACATTGATACTTCCATCTTCATTATATACACCTTTTTCTTCATCTACAATATTTTCATACAGACGAATTTCTGCTTTTTTCGCAGTTGGTACAGATACCCAGTGGATCGTTCCGCGGACCTTTCTTCCATCCGGACTGTTTCCTCCTCTGGATTCTGGATCATATGTCGCATATACACAGGTTACATTGCCGTCCTCATCTACATCATATCCTGTACATGTCACAAAATATGCATTCATCAGACGCACTTCATTACCTACATATAAACGACGGTATTTCTTAGGCTTCTCAATCTTGAAATCTTCTCGTTCGATATATAATTCTCTTGAAAATGGTACCTGTCTTGTTCCCATCTCTTCGTTTTCCTGATTATTTGGAACGTCAACGAGTTCCCCTTCTCCTTCTGGATAGTTTGTGATCACCAGTTTGATCGGATCTAAGATCGCTGCCATACGTGGACGTTTTAATTTCAGATCATCACGGATGCAGTATTCAAGCATCGCTGAATCTACAGAGCTGTGGCTCTTTGCAACTCCGACAAGTTCCATAAACTTCTTGATGGATTCTGGTGTATATCCTCTTCTTCTAAGTGCTGATAATGATACCAGACGTGGATCATCCCATCCATCTACGATTCCATCTTCTACCAGTTTCTTGATATAACGTTTTCCTGTAACAACATTTGTCAGATATAACTTCGCAAATTCAATCTGTTTTGGTGGATTCTCAAATTCGCATTCGTTAACAACCCAGTCATACAGTGGTCTGTGATCTTCAAATTCCAGTGTACAGATAGAGTGTGTTACCCCTTCAAATGCATCCTCTAATGGATGAGCAAAATCGTACATTGGATAAATACACCATTTGTTTCCTGTATTGTGATGTTCCATTCTTGCGATACGATAAAGAATTGGATCCCTCATGTTAATATTTCCAGATGTCATATCGATCTTGGCACGAAGAACTTTGCTTCCATCTGGGTATTTTCCTTCCTTCATCTCGCGGAATAACTGTAAGTTCTCTTCTGGTGTACGGTCACGGTATGGACTGTTCTTTCCAGGTTCTGTTAAAGTTCCTCTGTATTCTCTGATCTGTTCAGCATTCAGATCACAGACATATGCTTTTCCCTTCTTGATCAGGAATTCTGCACATTCATACATCTTGTCAAAGTAGTTGGAAGCATAATAGATATGTTCGTGATAATCTGCTCCTAACCATTCTACGTCCTCTTTAATAGAATTTACATATTCTTCCTTCTCTTTTGTTGGGTTTGTATCATCAAAACGGAAATGGAAATCTCCGCCATATTCCTGAGCCAGTCCATAGTTTAATAAGATAGATTTTGCGTGTCCGATATGAAGATATCCGTTTGGTTCTGGTGGAAATCTTGTAACTACCTTCTTGCAATGCCCTTCTTCTATATCTTTTTCTATGATCTGTTCGATAAAATTCTTAGAAATCGTTTCTTCCATGTCTTCCTCCATATAGTTTTTTCTATTCTGATTATAATGTATCTTCTATACACTTGCAATCATATAATTTCTGTATCATATTGAACTACAGATGATCCTTCTATATAAGATCTAATGCCTCCATGACATTTGAAACTCCTACAAGTCTCATGTCTGTCTGGACCTTGATCTGATCTACATTCGCCTGAGGCAGAATGCATCGTTTAAATCCTAGTTTCTGTGCTTCTTTGATCCTTGCTTCTCCACCTGATACGGCTCTTACTTCTCCTACCAGACCAACTTCTCCAAAAATGATCGTATCTTCTAAGATCGGCCGGTTCTTATAACTCGATGCGATTGCCATAATGATACCAAGATCGATCGCTGGTTCGCCAAGTTTCATGCCTCCAGCCAGATTCACATACGCATCACAACCGCCAAGCTGCAGTCCAACTCTCTTCTCAAGCACTGCCATCAAAAGATTCACCCTGTTATAATCAATTCCAACAGCCGTTCTTCTTGGCATCTGAAAGCTTGTTGGTGATACCAATGCCTGAATCTCGATCAGAATCGGTCTTGTCCCTTCCATGGAACATACAACAACGGATCCTGACGCATCAAGGGGTCTTCCATTGAGCATCGTCTTTGACGGATTCTCCACTTCTACAAGTCCATTGTTACACATCTCAAACACACCGATCTCGTTCGTGGATCCAAAACGGTTTTTGACACCTCTTAAGATTCTGTATGCCGCTTCTCTTTCCCCTTCAAAATAAAGGACCGTATCTACCATATGCTCAAGTGTTCTTGGTCCTGCAACCACTCCTTCTTTGGTCACATGTCCTACGATAAAAACTGCGATATTATTCTCTTTCGCAACTCTCATCATCGCTGCAGTTACTTCTCTTACCTGAGACACACTGCCTGCTGCCGAGGAAAGATCCTCGCTGTACATTGTCTGAATCGAATCAATCACCGCAAATTCTGGTTTCGTCTTTAAGATCGCATTCGTGATCGCATCAAGATCTGTCTCACAATACAGAAGCATCTCTTCTTCAAATGTTCCGATTCTCTCTGCTCTCATCTTGATCTGATGCATAGATTCTTCCCCAGAAATATACAAAACCTTACGTTTGCTATTCGCAAGATTCCTGCATACCTGTAATAATAACGTGGATTTCCCAATTCCCGGATCTCCTCCGACCAGCGATAGGGAACCTTTGACGATCCCGCCACCTAACACACGGTCTAGTTCATGAATCCCTGTTGGAATCCTCTCTTCATTCTCTACGGTTACCTCGGATATATTCATAGGAGAGGCAGAAGTCTTTAAAGACTTCGCCCCTCCTTTTTTCGTTTCTGTAACTTTCTCTTCTGTAAAAGTATTCCACTGCTTACAGGCAGGACACTGCCCCATCCACTTGGAAGACTCATGACCACACTGGCTGCAAAAATAAACTGTCTTTTGTTTTGCCATTGGTGCTCCTTTATGTTACTACTGTTTCTTTACACGAACAGCTGCTGCTGTTCCCTCGCTTAACTCAACACTCAGAGTTAATTTTCCTCCAAGATTTGCTTTCATCATTCCTACATTCGTATTATCAATAAAAACTTTATATTCCTGTCCGGCTTCTACTTCTAAAGTAACCTGGACATCAGATGAAGATTCAATCTCAAATGCAACTCCATCTGTTGTTGCAACAAAGTTATGTACTGCTGAACCTGGAACTGATTCAAAGATCAGCTGTCCGTTCTTGTCCAGTTTTGTCATTGTCTTGAAAGTCTTGATCTTATAGATATCTCCTTCAAACTGGATATCTCCTTTCTTCGCTTTCTGTGCTAATGTATAGTCACCAAAGCTAAGTGTTCCATTGTCTTCGCTGCGGAATAATTCAGTTACCACTGCCATTGTCTTTTCCTCCTAATATATGTTTCGGTCGTCGTATGTATATTATAATATATTTCAGTATTATTTACTAGTTTTCCTTTACCGAAAAAGTAAGTTTTTTATTTTTTTTACCAATCGTCATCGTCTGTCCATTCGTAAGGGTTCCTTCTAGGATCTTATCTGCCAGTACATCTTCAATCTCATTCTGAATGATCCTTCTTAATGGTCTTGCCCCATAATTCTCATCATATCCCTTATCTGCTAACAGATCCATCGCACCAGATGTGATCTTTAATGTGATCTGATGTTCGCTTAATAAACGGGCTCTCAATTCATCCATAAATAATTTTGCGATCTTCTTAACTTCTTCCTTTGTAAGGACGGCAAATACGATCGTCTCATCAATTCGATTTAAAAACTCTGGGCGAAAGATCTGTTTCACTTCTTCCATAACACCCTTTTTCATACGTTCATGAGTCTTGGCTTTATCTGTATCATCCATAGAAAATCCTAAATGTTTTGGTGCAATGATACGGTTTGCACCTGCATTGGAAGTCATAATGATAACAGTATTCTTAAAGTCGACTTTTCTTCCATTGGAATCTGTAATATGTCCGTCATCTAATACCTGAAGCAGGATATTAAATACATCAGGATGAGCTTTTTCGATCTCATCAAAAAGAAGGACAGAGTAAGGATGTCTTCGAATCTGTTCACTCAGCTGTCCGCCTTCTCCAAATCCAACATATCCTGGAGGAGATCCGATGATCTTTGATACACTGTGCTTCTCCATATATTCAGACATATCCACACGGATCAGATCTTCTTCTCTTCCAAATAAAGCTTTTGCTAATGTCTTTGACAGCTCTGTCTTACCAACTCCTGTTGGCCCTAAAAATAAGAATGATCCGATCGGACGGTTTGGACTCTTAAGACCGACTCTGCTTCTCTTCACAGCTTTGGCAACTGCATTGACCGCTTCATCTTGCCCGATCACATGTTTGTGAAGTTCTTTCTCTAAATGTCTTAATCGTTCCATATCTCCCTTTGTAAGCTGTGTTACTGGAATCTGTGTCCATAAAGAAACGACTTCTGCGGCATCCTCTGTTGTCAATTCTGGAATCTCATTTTGCTTCTTCTGATTTCTCTTCATCTTACGTTCCAGAGATTTCTCAAGTTTGTTCTTCTCTTTCTTAAGCTCTCTTGCTTCTGTAATATCTCCATCAGAAAGCGCTGCTTCGATCTTCTCTATGATCTCCCTGATCTCCTTGCGTTCTTTCTTAAAACCTGCATGACTTCCAAGCTGTTCCATTCGTTTCCTTGCACAGGCTTCATCTAACAGATCGATGGCTTTATCTGGCAGAAAACGATCACTGATATATCGATCAGAAAGAGAGGCGATCGCCTCTGCCACATCTTCTGATACCAGGATCCTATGATAATCTTCAAAACGATGTTTGATCCCTTTTAAGATCGTGATCGTTTCTTCTACGGTTGGTTCTTTCACTCTGACTGGTTGGAATCTTCGAACTAATGCTGCATCTTTTTCAAAATATTTTGTATATTCTTCACTCGTTGTCGCACCGATCAGCTGAAAATCTCCTCTTGCCAATGCTGGTTTTAAGATATTAGATGCATCCATAGCTCCCTCAGAACCTCCAGCTCCAATGATCGTATGAATCTCATCGATAAACAAAATAATAGAATCATCCTGTGTTGCTTCGGTTACGATGCGTTTCATTCGTTCTTCAAATTCTCCACGGAATTTCGTTCCAGCGATCACTTTCGTAAGGTCTAAGGACAAAATCCTCTTATTCTTAAGAATTCTTGGCATATTGCCTTCGGCGATCCTTTGTGCAAGGCCTTCAACGATCGCTGTTTTACCAACCCCTGGATCACCGATCAGACATGGATTATTCTTTGTCCTTCTGCAAAGGACCTGCATCAGACGTTCCATCTCACTTTCACGTCCGATCATCGGATCAAGCTTCCCAAGCATGGCTTTCTCTGTCAGATCTGTACTATACTGAAGCAGCATATATTCTCCTGCTCCATCTTCCATATCACCGCCATCAGAGATTGCTTCATTATATTCATTCTTCGCACTTCTGAAATCAATTCCTGCAGTAACTAAAATATCTGTATAGATTCCTTCGGATGAAATCTTATGATCTTCCAGAAAACGGAATGCTTCATTATCTCCATCTTTGATCATCGCCATCAAGATATGTTCTGATCCGATCGCTTCACACCCGTATTTCATTGCAAGTTCTCCTGCAATTTCTAACAGGTATTCTGTCTTCGGAGTATCCATTACCGTTCTTCTTCGGTCTTTTGGCATCTTTGACTTCTCTTTGATCGCTTCTTCTATTAATTCTCTTGTCACTCCGTGCATCTTGAGCACTTCACTTGCAAGAGATCCGTCTGCCCCATAAAGTCCTAGCAGAACAAAAATACTGCTGACATCTTTAAATCCAAGATATCCAGCAATCTCTCGTCCTTCATTCAATGCTTTGGAGGCATATTTTGTAAATGGTAATCGGTTCATAATTCCTCCTGTTATTACTTTCTGTCTAATTTCTGGTACATATCATGAATCAACCGGTTCATCTCGTCTTCTGTAACTCCTTTACAGACAGCTTCTGCAACTAACATCCTTAAATTCTCCTGAATGCTTGCTAATTCCTGCTGTTTTTCCAAAGTTTCAACACTTATGACTGCACCTTTTCTTCGGTCTAGTTTCAGGTATCCTTCTTCTCTTAAGATCGCATAGGCTTTGTTCACCGTGTGCATGTTCACTCCAAGCACCTGTGCTAACTGACGGACAGATGGAAGTGATTCTCCATCAGCAAATTCTGCACATGCGATTCCCATAATGATCTGATTTCTTAACTGTACATAGATTGCCTCGTCACTATTGAAATCAATCTCCAGTATCATTGTGCAACCCTTCTTTCCTCTTTCGAAATTTACAACTTATCTATGATATTTTGTTATACATAGACTATAATATAAAGCACAGTCTGTCAAGAGCTTCTCTTCCAGATGATAAAGAAAAAGATGCAGTGTAAAAAACTACATCTTTCTCGTCTATTTTTCATTCAGATCTAAAATTCTTTGATTTGCACTTCCTCGGAATTTTAATGTGATATCTTTCTGGGATTCGATAAACTGTCCATCAACTAGCGTATCAATATAAGATAACATCTCTTCCGTAAACTGTGTGTATACTTTACCACCTTCGAGCAAATCCTTGTCATAAGTATATCCTGTATAGCACCAGATATTCTTCTTTGGATAATTTTCTTTGATCTCTTTTAATAATCTAACCAGTTCTTCCTGATTCTCCGGTTCAAATGGTTCCCCTCCAAGAAGCGAAAAACCTTCTATATAATCTGGCTTTAACAATTCCATGATATGATCTTTTGTCTCCGTCGTAAATGGCTTTCCATAACAAAAGTCCCATGTCTCCTTATTAAAGCATCCTGGACAATGATTTCGGCAGCCTGATACGAATAAGCTGACTCTGACTCCTGGTCCATTCGCAATATCACATTTTTTAATTTCTCCGTAGTGCATATGATCTCCTCTGTCATCGTGTCTTATAAATGAAGGACTCGATCCTTGATCTCCTGTGTACGTCCCTGATTCCAGAACTGTGTTCCGATATATCCACAAGTACGTCTTGCAACAAACATATGATCCTGATCTGTATTTCCACAGTTTGGACATTCCCAGATCAGCTTTCCTGATTCATCTTCTTTGATCTGAATCTCTCCGTCGTATCCACAGCATTCACAGTAATCACTCTTTGTATTTAACTCTGCATACATGATGTTATCGTAAATAAATTTCATCACAGATAAGACGGCTGGAATATTATCCTGCATGTTTGGTACTTCAATGTAGCTGATCGCTCCGCCTGGAGATAATTTCTGGAATTCTGACTCAAATGCCAGTTTGCTGAATGCATCGATCTCTTCTGTTACATGAACATGATAGCTGTTTGTGATGTAGTTCTTATCTGTAACTCCCGGAATGATACCAAAACGTTTCTGTAAGCATTTTGCAAACTTGTAAGTTGTTGATTCCATTGGTGTTCCGTATACAGAATAGCTGATGTTCTCTGCTGCCTTCCATTCATTACATTTATCATTTAATTTCTGCATAACTTTTAATGCAAATTCTTTTCCTTCATCGGATGTATGAGACTTGCCTGTCATGCGAACACACATCTCATAAAGTCCTGCATATCCAAGGGAAATCGTGGAATATCCATCGTATAATAACTTATCGATCTTCTCGCCTTTCTTCAGTCTCGCAAGCGCTCCATGTTGCCAAAGGATCGGCGCAACATCAGATACCGCTCCCTTTAATCTCTCATGGCGACATCTTAATGCTCTGTGGCACAATTCCAGTCTCTCTTCTAAGATGTCCCAGAATTTATCCATATCTCCATTAGAACTGCATGCGACATCAACCAAGTTGATCGTTACAACACCCTGATTAAATCTTCCATAGAACTTATGACTTCCATCTGCATTTCTCTGGGAATCTTCAACCGTTAAGAAGGATCTGCATCCCATGCAAGGATATACTTCACCATTTTTCAGTTCTCTCATCACTTTCGCTGAGATATAGTCTGGAACCATGCGTTTTGCTGTACATTTTGCAGCTAATTCTGTCAGATGCCAATACTTGGAATCTGGTGTGATGTTATCATCATCTAATGCATAAATAAGTTTTGGGAAGGCTGGAGTGATCCAGACTCCTTTTTCATTCTTAACACCCTGAATTCTCTGTTTCAGGACTTCTTCGATCACAAGAGCCAGATCGTCTCTTGTCTGTCCTTCTGGTACTTCGTCAAGATACATAAAGACTGTGACAAATGGCGCCTGTCCATTACATGTCATTAAAGTTACCAGCTGATACTGGATCGTCTGGATTCCCTGTTTGATCTCATCATACAGACGCATCTCTGTAATCTTGTCGATGATCGCATCATCCATAGATTCTCCGATCACTTTACGTTCCTTCACGACATTCTTACGCAGCTTCTTTCGACTGATGTCTACAAATGGTGCTAAATGTGCTAATGTAAAAGACTGTCCTCCATACTGGTTGCTTGCAACCTGAGCAACGATCTGTGTTGTCACATTACATGCTGTAAAAAATGAATGTGGTTTCTCGATCAATGTCTCACTGATCACCGTTCCATTCTGAAGCATATCTTCCAAGTTGATCAGATCACAGTTATGTTCTCTCTGTGCAAAATAGTCAGAATCATGAAAATGGATGATTCCTTCTTCATGAGCACGAATGATCTCATTTGGCAGAAGGACACGTTTACTTAAGTCTTTGCTGACTTCTCCTGCCATATAATCTCTCTGCGTGGAATTGATCACTGGGTTCTTATTCGAATTCTCCTGATTTACTTCCTCATTAATATTATCAAGTAAAGAAAGAATTCCATCATCGGTCGTATTTGATTTTCTTCTCAGTTCTCTCTTAAAACGGTATCTTACATACTTCTGGGCAACTTCATATCCTCTCATCTCCATGATTCCTGTCTCGACCATATTCTGGATATCTTCTACATTCACCGCATGAGAAGAGTTTGCTACCTGATCTGCAACCTTCTCTGCGATTGCCATGATCTGATACTGATTCATCTGATGGATCTTTGTTACCTCTTCATTCGCCTTCGTGATCGCATTGATGATCTTATCGAGATCAAAGGTTACCTCCTCACCGTTTCTCTTGATAATCTTTGTTTTTACATCACCATTCATAGTTTCTCCCTCATTTATATAAAATTACAAGATTCTGTGTGTTTCCATTTTCTGACACAAAATCTTGTTGTCGTTCTACCAATCAGCACTATATCTTGTGTCATTGCCTTTATTATATTACACTCTTTTTCATAAAAAAGAAAGAGCTAATTTTTCATTTTAGAGAATATGAAGATGCTCAAACAGAATCTTAAATCCCAAAAGTATCAGTATTATGCCACCTGCGAGCTCTGCCTTGGATTTATATTTTGTTCCAAAAATATTTCCGATCTTTACTCCTGCAAATGAAATCAAGAAAGTACAGACTCCAATCATCGACGCTGCGGATACAATATGCACATTTAAAAAGGCAAATGTGATCCCAACTGCTAATGCATCGATACTTGTCGCAACAGCAAGCATGAACATTTCTTTCACTGCGATCGAATCATCTGCCTGTTCTTCATCATTTGATAATGCTTCTTTGACCATATTGATTCCGATCAGCCCAAGAAGCACAAATGCGATCCAATGATCGATCGATGTGATCTGGTCTTTAAACTGTGTTCCAAGGAAAAATCCGATTGTTGGCATCAGTGCCTGAAATCCTCCAAACCATAAACCAACAATGATCCCTTTTTTCAAAACTTTTTCTCTCATCGCCAGTCCTTTGCAGATAGAAACAGCAAATGCATCCATCGCCAATCCAACAGCCAGTGTTAATAACGTAAGTAAATCCATAAAAACGTCCTCCATATCGTAAGTTTTTCATATCATAGGGGATTCCATTGGAATTTCCTATGATATGAAAAAGACCCACAGACGAAAGCCTTGTTATAAACAAAAGCTTATCGTCTGTGAGTCTCGTTAATTAAGACAGCACCAGATGTCGTTCATCATTATGTTGATACTGTCACAGATTCTCTGCTAACTACTCCCTCACGGAAATATCTATAAGATCATACCGGATGTGCTTCCGGCAAAATGTGCCTATGTATCATATCTCAACTGAGAATCTTTGTCAATATCTTTCATTTAATTTTTGATTACTCTTTTCAAGATCTAACAGGTATTCTTTCATTTCCAGACCACCTGCATATCCTGTCAGTGAACCGTTCATTCCGATCACTCTGTGACATGGAACAACGATCACGATCGGATTCCTGTTATTCGCCATGCCAACAGCTCGACATCCTTTTGGAATCCCTACTGATTCCGCAATGTCTTTGTAAGTACAAGTTTCCCCATATGGAATCTTCTCCAATGCTTTCCATACTTTGATCTGAAATTCTGTTCCATGATAAGAAAGTTTCAGGTCAAACTTCTTTCTCCGTCCATCAAAATACTGTGATAATTGCAGTGCTGCTTCCCTGATCAATTCTGTATTCTTCTTCTCGCCTTCTAACATCTTCGTCCCAAAATATATCCCGCAAATGCCATGCCCATCTTCCTCAATCGTTAAATTACCGATTGGAAAACTATAATCATAATAGTACCTCATATGACAATCCTCCTAAAAATAGGTATACCATATTCTTCCATGGTTGGCAAGGACTAACTTGACATGTACATATTTCTTGCGTACAATGAAAAGAACTGTATAAAAATGAACAGATATTTATTTTAGGAGGAATTTTCATTGGACCCCAGTATGATATTACAGATAATCGCAATTATCATTTTATTAATGCTTTCTGCTTATTTTTCATCTGCAGAAACAGCACTTACAACCGTCAATCCACATAGTATGCGTGCCATGGCAGAAGATGGCAATAAAAAAGCTGCTATTGTTTTAAAATTGATCGAGAATCCAAGCCAGATGCTTTCCAGCGTCTTAGTCGGAAATAACCTTGTGAATATTTCATTAACATCCCTTACTACAACGATCGCTATTCGTATCTTTGGAAGCATGGGAGCCGGAATCGCAACTGCTGTGATCACAGTACTTGTATTGATCTTTGGTGAGATCACACCAAAGACTTTTGCAACGATCAATAATACAAAACTTGCTCTAAGCTATGCTTCCAGCATTTATCTGATCACAAAATTACTGACACCGGTTGTTTACATTATCAACAAACTTTCTACAGCAATCCTTATCATCTTGCGGATCGACTCGAAACAATCCAAACGTATCATGACTGAACGTGAACTTCGTACGATCGTTGATGTCAGCCACGAAGAAGGCGTTATCGAAGAATCTGAGAAAGATATGTTAAACAACGTTTTTGATTTTAAGGAATCTCTTGCCAAGGATATTATGATCCCGCGAATTGATGTAACTTTTGTGTCTGTAGATGCTTCTTATGATGAAGTTCTTGATATTTTCCGCGAGGCCGGTTATTCCAGACTTCCTGTTTATGAAGGAAGTAAAGATCATGTTGTTGGTATTGTTTATTTTAAGGATGTTTATTTCTACCGCAGCCAGCACAGAGGCGAGATCTTTCATTTGAAAGATGTTCTGCGTAAGCCGTTCTTTACGTATGAAACTCAGAAAGTATCAAGCCTTCTTGCACAGATGCGTGAAAAATCTGTTAGTTTCTCCATTGTTTTGGATGAATATGGAGTGACTGCAGGTCTTATTACTCTAGAAGATATCGTTGAAGAGATTTTTGGAGAACTGCGTGATGAATATGATGATTCTGAGGAAGAAACTTTCAAAAAATTATCCGATGGATCTTATATGGTATCCGCTTCTTTAAAGCTTGATGATCTTGATGATCTGCTTGACGTAGACCTTGATTCTGAGGATTATGATTCTCTTGGCGGATATATCATCGAACTGCTTGATCATCTGCCTTCAGAGGGCGAAACTGCAGAAGATGAACATTTTCTTTTTAAAGTTGTTTCCGTTGACAAAAACCGTATGGAAACAATTCATATCATTCCAAAAGAGCAGTAAAAAAAGAACCTTGCTTTTTCTTGCAAGGTTCTTTTTTTGTACTCTTATTTGAAATATTCTACTCCGGATTCGAAGATCTTCTGATCTTTCTGTCCGTAAATATTGATTCCTACATAGCTGTCACGACGTTCTGAATGTCCCATCTTACCAAGGACTCTTCCATCTGGACTTGTGATACCTTCAATCGCATGGTAAGAACCATTTGGATTGAATTCTTCATTCATTGTAGGATCACCATTGAGGTCAACATACTGTGTTGCTACCTGTCCATTTTCAAACAGTTTTTGGATCACATCTTCATCTGCTACGAATCGTCCTTCTCCATGAGATACTGGTATACTGAAGATATCATCTACATGTACATTGTTAAACCATGGTGACAGATTAGAAGCAATTCTTGTATAAGCAACCTTAGAAATATGACGACCAATGCGGTTTGTTGTCAGTGTAGGTGATTTCGCATTCTGTTCTACGATCTTACCTTCTGGAACAAGTCCTAATTTGATCAGGGCCTGGAATCCGTTACAGATACCAAGTGCCAGTCCATCACGGTTATTTAACAGATCCATGACTGCTTCTTTTAATTTTTCATTTCTAAATGCTGTTGCAAAGAATTTTGCAGATCCATCTGGTTCATCACCGGCACTGAATCCACCTGGGAACATGATGATCTGGGATTCTTTGATCGCTTTTTCAAAAACTTCCACTGAATCACGGATTCCCTGTGCATCTAAGTTCTTAAATACCTTTGTGATCACGTTCGCTCCTGCACGTTCAAATGCTTTCGCTGAATCATATTCACAGTTTGTTCCTGGGAATACTGGAATAAATACATTTGGTTTTGCAACTTTATTCTTGCATACGTAAATATTTCCTTTTATATAGTGTCTTGTTGTATCAACGATGCTCTGATCTCCTTCAGATCTTGTTGGGAATACTTTCTCTAATGGTTTCTTCCATGTATCGATTGCTTCTTCTAATGTTACAACTTCGTCACCAAATACAAATTCATGTTTGTCTGTAACCTCACCTAACATTAATCCTGGAATCGCAAGTTTATGAACATCTCTTGTGCTCATTTCAACAACAAATGATCCAAACTTAGGATCTGTTAAGTCTTTTAATTCTACTTCTTCATCAAAAATCACACCTAATTTATTACCAAATGCCATCTTGGCAACTGCTTCTAAAGCTCCTCCGCCGCCAATTGCATATGCAGATTTGATAATTCCATCTTTGATCAGTTTTGTAATACGTTTGTATACTTTTTTCACTTCAGAATATATTGGAAGATTGTATGCATCTGTTGGGATACAGATACGGATCAGACGGTTTCCTGCTCTCTTAAGTTCTGGTGTGATAACATCTGTTGTCTTCGCTACATCGACTGCAAAAGATACCAGTGTTGGTGGTACATCAATGTCATTGAATGTTCCAGACATACTGTCCTTTCCACCAATCGATGCAAGTCCAAATCCCATCTGTGCCTGATATGCACCAAGCAGTGCTGCAACCGGCTGTCCCCAGCGTGTCTTATCTTCTCCAAGACGCTTAAAGTATTCCTGGAATGTCAGGCGGATATTGCTATAATCTCCACCAGTAGCCACGATCTTCGCGATAGATTCTGTGATCGCATAAACTGCTCCATGGAATGGGCTCCATTTGGACAGATATGGATCAAATCCATAACTCATCATTGTGACTGTATCGCATTCTCCTTTCAATACTGGAAGTTTTGCGACCATTGTCTGAATTGGTGTCATCTGGTATTTTCCACCATATGGCATTGTAACTGTTGCTGCTCCGATAGAGCTGTCGAATCTCTCTACGAGACCTTTCTGTGAACATACATTAAGATCAGATAATGTATTCTTGCACACTTCTTCAAATGTACCTGTCTCGTCTTTGCGGTTAAAGTAAGATTCTACACGGTGAGGGATCTCTACAAATACTTCTGTTTCCTGATGTGCTCCGTTTGTATCAAGGAAAGCTCTTGAGATATTAACGATCTCTTTTCCTCTCCATTTCAGTACTAATCTTGGATCTTCTGTTACAACAGCAACTTCTACAGCCTCTAAGTTCTCTTCTGCAGAGTATGCAAGGAACTGATCTACGTCTTTTGGATCTACAACAACAGCCATACGTTCCTGAGATTCAGAAATCGCTAATTCTGTTCCATCAAGTCCTGCATATTTCTTAGGTACTTTATCAAGATCTACAACCAGACCATCTGCAAGTTCTCCGATCGCTACGGAAACTCCACCTGCACCAAAGTCGTTACATTTCTTGATCAGACGGCTGACTTCTTCTCTTCTGAATAATCTCTGGATCTTACGTTCTGTTGGTGGATTACCTTTCTGAACTTCAGCTCCACATGTCTCGATAGATTCTTCTGTATGAACTTTAGATGATCCTGTTGCTCCTCCACAACCGTCACGTCCTGTTCTTCCACCTAATAAGATGATGATATCTCCTGGGTCAGAGTTCTCTCTGATCACGTTCTTTCTAGGTGCTGCACCCATAACGGCACCGATCTCCATACGTTTTGCAACATAGTCTGGATGATATACTTCATTAACATATCCTGTTGCAAGACCGATCTGGTTTCCGTAAGAACTGTATCCATTCGCAGCTTCATTTACAATCTTATACTGTGGTAATTTACCTTTTAATGTGTCTTTTAATGGAACTGTTGGATCAGCAGCACCTGTAACACGCATTGCCTGATATACATAAGAACGTCCTGATAATGGGTCACGGATCGCTCCTCCAAGACATGTTGCCGCTCCACCAAATGGTTCGATCTCTGTTGGATGGTTATGTGTCTCATTCTTGAAACTGATCAGCCATTCTTCTTCCTTACCATCAATTTCTACTGGTACAACAATGCTGCAGGCGTTGATCTCATCGCTTTCTTCCATATTGTCAAGAATTCCATCTTTTTTAAGACGTTTCATCGCCATTAATGCCATATCCATTAAGCAGACATATTTGTCATCACGGTCTTTGTACATCTCTTCAAAGTCATCCATGTAAGAATAATATGCTTCTTCTAATGGTGCACGATAGAATCCATCCTGGAATCCAATGCTTGTAAGTTCTGTGGAAAATGTTGTATGACGACAGTGATCTGACCAATAAGTATCCAGTACACGGATCTCTGTCATGGAAGGATCTCTCTTTTCTTCTCCTTTATAATAATTCTGGATATGAAGGAAATCTTTGAATGTCATAGCAAGATTTAAAGAATCATATAATTCTTTAAATTTGTCTTCTTCCATATCTTTGAATCCATCCAGAATCTTAACATCTGCTGGTTCTTCAAAATCCATCACTAATGTCTCTGGTTTGTCTGCAGCTGCCTCTCTTGAGTCAACTGGGTTGATGCAATATTCTTTGACTGCTTCTAACTGTTCGTCAGTTAAGTCACCTTTTACAACATAAGTTGTTGCACTTCTGATCAGGGCATCTTCGTCCTCATTCAACAGTTTCACACACTGCTGTGCAGAATCTGCTCTCTGATCGAACTGACCTGGCAGAAACTCAACGCTGAAAGATATTTCCCCATCGGCAAGTGGTAATGTCTCTTCATACACGTCGTCAACTGGTGGTTCACTAAATACTGTAACCAGTGCTTTTTCATAACTTGCATCGGATAGATTCTCGATGTCATAGCGGACAAGGACACGAACAGATTCGACATCCAGTCCAAGATACTGCTTCAATGATGCATGCAGCTCTTTTGCTTTTACTGCGTAGTCTTTTTTCTTTTCAACATAGACTCTTCTAACTTCTCCCATGATTTCCTCCCATTTATTCATGTAGTTTCTTAATCACCTGAAATGCAGATGCATTTTCCAAAATCGTTGGCTGATCCTCGGCATAGAATATGATCCCATCTGCCGTTGAACGGATCTCTGATAAAATCTCTCCATTATATGGATTAATGACTTCACCAAGCAGCTGACCTCGGTTAACTTCCTCATTGATCGTCACAAAACGTCTTAGGAATCCCGGAGCACTTGCTTTGACGGATACAAGATCCTCTTCTTCTATAATACTCGCAATATACCCGTTATGGCAATTATATTTTAAAATACCCATTCGAGTCAAGAAGCGAAGCACGGCAGATACAGCCTTCCTGGCCAGATTCACATCGATATTATCTGTTTCCCCAGAATATACCGAAAATGCATCCGTCCCATTGATCTGCCAGTTATAAGTTAATGTCTTTTTATCAAAATTTCGTTGTTTGCTTGTTAATACATAAGGCAGCCCGAACAGACTTGCAAGGCTGGTGCTTTCTTTTCCTGTTGCAGGCATTCGCACATGTGGCACAAAATCCCCGCTTCTGAAAAATGATGCAAAATGGATTCCATAGCGGAATCCTTTAACCCGTTCAAATAAATGTGCTGCCAGACGGCTTGTTGGTTCCCCGTCAAAATTCCCAGGAAACTGACGGTTGATATCACTGTTATCAGATACCCAGTATTTCATTCCGACATTCATTGAAAAATTATTCACACATGGAATGACCAGAATCTGATTATCTCCAACGATCGCACCACTGTTCTCCAGTTCTTTTAAACGTTTGACTAACTGAGAACAAATATATAACTGCTGATATTCATTTCCACGCATTGCTCCGACAATACATGCCGCTGGTTCTGATCCTTCACTTTGTTTTCCAAAGAGATATCCTTCGATCTTAAACTCATCTCTTAAGTAATTTCCTGAGGAATATATGATTTCTTTTTTCATAGTGCATTCCCTCCGATCACTCTGGCTACCAAGGACCCTTCCGTTACACTTGGATGTTCTCTTAATGTCATCAAAATACCATCGGTTGGGGCAACCACTTCTTCTTCCGTTGCTCCCATTAAAGGATTCTGTACGATCCCTATGATCTCACCTTTCTTTACCGGATCCTTTAATCGCTTGTAAGAAACAAACAATCCACTGGATTCACAATTTAAATAAAAGATCTGGTCTTCGTGGATAAACGGAACCTTTGTTTTGCCTTGAACCTTTCCCTTCCAGATACCAAGTTCTGCCATCACCGAAAAAATTCCATCTATGATCTGGCGGCAGTACTCGTAACGGATACGAAATGCTGCACCGGATTCCGTAACCATAGTTGGGATTCCCATCTGGTTTAAAGTGAAAGCTAAACTTCCTTCATTCACTGTCTGAGAAGGATGGATCCAGACAAGATCCGTATTCATATATTTTGACAGATGAAGTAATGTCTCATCGTAATCGTTATTTAAACGTACTTGAGGAACTTCCTGCAAAAAGATATTACTAGAATGAATATCAATGCAACAGGATGCTCCTTTGATATCTTCGATCAATTTAGCTGCTGTATAATCTTCCAGACCTCCATTGATGTCTCCTGGAAATGCACTGCTGTAATCGATATCTGAGATTGGTACTGCTCTTGTTCGTGCATCCAGTCCTAATGGATTGACCGCTGGATACACATCGACAATACCTGTCAGATTCTCAAATTCTGCCTTGATCCGGCGAATGATCTCTCCGCAGATATACTGTCCGCCAAGCTCATCTCCGTAGATTCCAGACACCAGACAGATTCTCTTCTCCTCTCCAGTCACCACATCCGGCATCAGACGATTTCTTTTGATCCTTAGCATCTCTCCGATCGGAAGTTTTACAGATACGACTGTGTCTATCATATTAAAGCCTCTTTTCTATTGTTTTATCTGTATCGTAAATATTTTACTTTTGACCCTCACGTCTTATTTTGCAAATAACATTTTTAAAATGATCGGTGATAAGAGTGTTGTGACGAGAACCATGATGACTACTGGTGCAAAGAAAATTTCTGATAATAATCCAACAGAAATTCCTTTCTGTGCAACGATCAGTGCAACTTCACCTCGGCATACCATTCCTGCTCCGATCTGTACAGATTCTCTCTTCGTATATTTGCACAACAATGCTCCAAAACCGCATCCCGCGATCTTCGAGATCACTGCGATCACACATAAAATGATCGTAAAGATGATCAACGTCTGTGTCATTCCATGAATGTTTACATTCAGACCGATACTTGCAAAGAATACTGGTGTGATCAGCATATACGATAAAACTTCAATCTTGTTATATATATAAAATCGTTCTGGGAGCCTGCATAAAATGATCCCTGCAAGATATGCACCTGTGATATCAGCGATTCCAAACACTTCTGCAAGAAATGCAAGTGCTAAGCAAAATGCAAGTGCAAACACCGGAACTCTTCTTCTATGACGTTCAATCTCTGGATTCTTATAAGTAGAAAGCCACTCAAAGAACTTCTTGATCCCAACTCCACCGATAATAGAAATCGCAAAGAATGCTGCCATCTGGATCAAGATCTTAAGGATTGCCTGAATATGGAATCCAGATGCTCCCCCAAGGCTTGTCATAATTGATAATAAAACGATTCCCAAGATATCATCAATGATCGCTGCCCCAAGGATTGCTGTTCCGACTCTTCCTTTTAAATGTCCCATATCCTGTAATGCTTCTACTGTGATACTTACTGAAGTTGCTGTTAGGATCACTCCAATAAAGATCGATTCCATGATATTATTTCCATATATAACGGATAAAACAGCTCCCATGATAAGTGGGATCAATACTCCACATAACGCAATGACGAATGCGGGAATTCCACTCTTCTTCAACTCATCAATATCTGTCTCAAGACCTGCCTGAAACATTAAAACAACTACACCTACTTCAGCCAGATTTAAAACTGAATCTGAAGGACTCACTACATTAAGGACCACTGGTCCTAAAATGATTCCCGCGATCAATGCTCCAACGACTGGCGGCATGTTAAACTTCTTCGACACAAGACTAAAAGACTTGGTCATTGCCAGAATGATTGCGATATCCAGCAAAAACTTATATTCTTCCATTGTTTTACCTCCATTAGTTCGTATCGTATCATACCTGTTTTTTCTTGTCAATTCTTAGACAAAGTGATCTTTTTTTATCCTTTTCTTGCTTTTTTTATGATCCTTTAGTATAGTGGAGAAAAGACTAAGAAAAGAGGTATCAAAATGAGTGAATTTAACGAAGTAGATAATATCATTGAAGAAGAAACTCCTGTGCTCCATTTAGAATTAGAAGATGGAACTGAACAAGACTGTGCCGTGATCGCTTTATTCTCTGTAGAAGAATTAGATGATCAGGAATATATCGCATTGATCACTGTTGAAGACTTAGAAAGTGATGACGAAGAAGGGGCTTTACTTTTATATCGTTACAACGAAGACCCTGAAGATCCTGATACTTTCAGTCTTGACAACATTGAAACAGACGAAGAATATGAGACAGTCACTGCTGTCTTAGATGAGATCTTAGAAGACGAAGAATAATATGATATTAATAAAAAAGCCCTTGCATTTTATATGCGGGGCTTTTTTTCATATTGAAGTTTTGTTCGGATCACTTTGTCAAGTTCATAATACTTTTCTTCCAGAGTTTTTCCATTCAGGACACAATCCATTGCCATACCCATGGATTCCAGCATCGTTTCTGTGATCTGATCTCTATACTGTAATAAAATATTCAGGCGCTCATGAAGATCTGTTTCATCTAAGAATTTCAACAGTGGTTCAATGTCTGCTGTTTCTTCTGTCTCATCACATTCATTTTCCTGTGCTGTCACTTCATCAACCAGTTCTGCTTCTGAATTTTCACACAGTTCTACTTTCCGAAAACGGTATATCTGTTGCACATCTGGGTATTTTTCATGATCGACTTCACTTAAGAACATCGCAAGTGGTCTTGCATATGTCTTAAACGTTCCATACATTGCCTGATAGACCACCAATGGTTCTTCTGTCTCTGTATGTATTGCAACCGTAACGATCTGATAAAGTTTTCCTTTAAAATGCATATAAAATTCGCCTGCTCTTGGCATCGCTCTATTTTCCATGCAAAACACCTCTTTTCTCCTGACGGCTTCTTAGTTCTTCTACGAACCTTGACGGCCTGCTGTCTTTGTTATAAAGTTTCTTTACTGACAAGATGTGCAGATATTTCTTGGCTCTTGTAACTCCAACGTAAAACAAACGTCTTTCTTCTTCCACGTCTTCTTCTTTCATGGACTTCTTATGTGGGATCACGTCTTCATTGACATCTGGCAAAAAGACACGTTCAAATTCCAATCCTTTGGTGCTGTGCATCGTGCTGACCACAACTCCTTCTTTTTCTTTCTGATTCTCTTTTGACTGGCGGTTTAATTCTTCGGTGTATTCTTTGATATGATCAAACCATGCCTCATATGTATCATAGCCTTTTGCGCTCTCCTGAAGTTCTTCTAATACTTGCGTAAATTCTTCTTCCTGAATCTTGCGAAATCTTGCATATTCTGCTAAATACGCATTGTATCCCACGGATTTCCGGATATAATTGATCGCCATCAACGGAGTCATATTCTTCATTATCCGAAGATCTTCCTTAAAATCTTCTACATATTCATAAAGCCATGGTTTATCTTTGACCTTCTCTAACAGATCATCAAATGACACTTGTGATTCGGTCAGATATTCCCTGCTGATATAACGCTTGGGACGGTTCATGACTCTTAAAAATGTGCTTCTTTTGCGATCTCCCATCGCAAGGTGCATATAATCTATGATATTTTTGGAAATCCAGTGATCAAACAGATTCGGCACTGCATCCTGCATATAAAATGGGATATTGTATGCCATCAATGCAGCAATCAGCTGTCTTGGTCCCTGATTGGTCCGATAAAGGATCGCGATCTGGGATAACGGTGTCTTCTTTGCCATCTCTTCCTTGATCGTGTAAATGATATGCTTATTCTCCTCATAGTGATCTTTAAATGTACGGACCTCAACCATACTTGCAGCATCTTCTCTTGCCTGCATCTTCTTTTCAAAACGTTTTGTATTATAAGAAATGATATCTTCCGCAACCTGTACGATCTCTTCCCCGCAACGATAGTTTCGGTTTAAGATCACCTGTCTGGTATTCTCAAAATCCTTTGGAAAATTTAACATCAGTTCTGGTCTTGCACCTCGAAACTTATAAATAGACTGATCATCATCTCCTACGATAAAGAGGTTCTTTGTCTCTCCTGCTAACATCTTGACGATCTCATACTGAATCTTATTGATATCCTGAAACTCATCGATCAAAATATATGGAAACTTCTGCTGCCATGCTTTCCTGATATCCTCACGCTCTTTTAACAACTCATACGTATAAACCAAAATATCATCAAAATCGATCCAACGGTTCTCATGCAGTTTTTCTTCATATGCCCGATAAATTTCTTTAAACACTTCATCCCCACAGCATCCACTGTGATAATAGGCAAGAGGGATCATCTGCCCTTTGACTAAGCTGATCTCTTGTATGATCTGACGCATAAAATCTGCTTCATCATCAATCTCCAGCTCATGATCTGTGATGATCTCACGGATAAAGTCATATTTTTTATGTTCCGGCAGAATATTATCTGCACTATAGTGATAAGCATATTTTAAAATCGTAAAAAACACAGAATGAAAAGTTCCAAAAGAAACCGGCAGGGTTTCCCCTGCCAGCCGCCAAAACCGCTCTTTCATCTCATTCGCTGCTGCTCTGGTAAATGTAATGACCAGAATCCGCTGCGGTGGGATCTGATAGCGCGATATCAAATATTGAATTCTCTTTGTGATCACAAGTGTCTTCCCTGAACCTGGTCCTGCAAGTACCATCATCGGTCCATCTTTGTGCATCACTGCTTCTTTCTGTGCCTTGCTCAGCTGGCTATGCAAGTGCTGCCTCCAGTTTCGCGATCGCATCATTGATTCTCTTTAATGATTCTTCTTTCCCCAGAAGTTCCATTAATTCTGTTGCTCCACCTGGTGTCATCTGCTTTCCAGAGACTGCTGTACGAACTGGCCACATCACATAACCATTCTTGTACTCATGTCCTTTTGCAAAAGATACTAACATCTCATATAATGCATCATTTGTAAAATCTTCCTGTGCTTCGATCACTGGATAGATCTCTTTTAATACGGTTAATGAAGTCTCAGGTGTTGTCTTCATCTTCTTGTGTTTGTACATCTCTACATCATATTCTGGAACTGCTTCGAAGAAATCAATGTGTCCCGGAATCTCTGTGAATAACTCAATTCTTGTCTTCACCATAGAAAGGATCTTATCAAAATCCATCTCTCTGTGAATTGTCTCTGTTACATATGGCATAGCAAGTTCTTTGAAACGGTCGAAGTCCATGGCTTTGATATATTCACCATTCATCCATTTGATCTTGTTCATATCAAAGACCGCTGGTGTCTTAGACATATGTTTGTAATCAAAGATCTCTTCTAATTCTTTTAATGAGAAGATTTCCTGTTCTCCTCCTGGGCTCCATCCAAGTAATGCAACGAAGTTTACGATCGTCTCTGGCAAGAATCCCTGCTCGATCAGATCTTCGAAGGAAGAATGACCTTTTCTCTTACTTAATTTGTGATGTTCTTCGTCTGTGATCAGTGGACAATGAATGTATACTGGTTTTTCCCATCCGAATGCATCATATAAACGATTGTACTTTGGTGTAGATGATAAGTATTCATTACCACGAACTACATGTGTGATTCCCATTAAATGGTCATCAACTACGTTTGCGAAGTTGTATGTTGGATATCCATCCGATTTGATCAGGATCATATCATCTAATTCGATATTATCCACTGTGATCTCTCCGTAAATCTCATCAACGAAAGATGTTGTTCCTTCTGTTGGGTTATTCTGACGGATAACATATGGTACTCCTGCGTCTAATTTCGCCTGAACTTCTTCTTTGGATAAGTTTAAGCAATGTTTGTCATAATGACTGATCACAACATCTCCTGATTTTACTTTCAGTGTGTCTAATCTCTCCTGATCACAGAAACAGTAATATGCTTCTCCCTTGTCGATCAGTTCTTTTGCATATTTTAAATAAAGCCCCTGTGCCTGTCTCTCACTCTGAACATATGGTCCGACTCCACCATCGATGTCTGGTCCTTCATCGTGGTTCATTCCGGCTTTCTTAAGGGTATTGTAGATAATCTCTTCTGCCCCTTCTACCTGTCTTTCCTGGTCTGTATCTTCAATTCTTAAAATAAAATCTCCGCCTGCATGACGTGCGATCAGATATGCATAAAGGGCTGTTCTTAAGTTACCTACATGCATACGCCCTGTAGGGCTTGGTGCAAATCTTGTTCTTACTTTGCTCATGATTTCCTCCCATTTGGTTTTAATTCTATCTTTCTATTCTACAAAACTTATCTTTCTTTGTAAAGAAGCAGTCTTATTGATTTTCGTTAATTTATGTTGATTTTTTGAAACAATCCGTCTTAAATCTCATTTAAGATCCTGCTAGCTTCCTCAAATGGCTCTAAGGTTCTCTTTAAGATTCCCTGCGTTGCCGCGATAAAGATTCCATAGTTCACGATCGGAACACCTGCATCTTTGACTCTTGCGATACGGTTTTTCATCTCTCTTCTATTTAAAGTACATCCGCCACAATGAATGACCAGATCATAAGTATCCAGATCTTCAGGAAAAGAGTTTCCACTGCTTGTATGGATATCAAAATCCTTACCTGTATATTGTTTTAACCATCTTGGGATCTTCACCGTTCCGATGTCATCGCACTGTCTGTGATGAGTGCATCCTTCCGCGATCAAGATCTTCGCCCCTTCTTCTAAATGTTCCAAGGCTTTCACTCCTCTGACTTCTTCTTCCAGATCACCTTTATATCTTGCAAACAGAATCGAAAATGAAGTCAGTTTGACATCTTCTGGCACAATCTTTGAGACTTCGCCAAATGCCTGAGAGTCTGTAATGACCAATGCTGGTTTCTTACCGATCTCTTCTAATGTCTTTTCTAATTCCGTTTCTCTTACAACAATAGAGGCTGCTCCTGCTTCTAAAAGGTCACGGATCGTCTGCTGCTGTGGAAGGATCAATCTGCCTTTCGGTGCTGCACTGTCGATCGGTACGACTAAGATCACAAAATCATTCGGACAGACTAAATCTCCAACGATCTTTAGCGTGTCATCATCCGTTGGAACCAGTTTCCCAATCTCTTCTTTTAACTCCCAGATCCCTTTTTTATCCTTTGCACTGACAAAGCAGGCTTTGTCTTCTTTCCATTCTTGGGCATTGGCAAGATCCATCTTATTGTAGACTTTCAGATAAGGAATCTTCCGGTCTTCGATCAAACGTATCATATCTTCTTCAAACTCTGTCATACCAGCTGTAGCATCCATGATCACAAGGGCGATATCTGCCTTGGCCAAGACTTCTTTTGCTTTCTTGACTCGCTTTTCCCCTAATTCTCCTTCATCATCAAGTCCCGGGGTATCGATCATAACTACTGGTCCTAATGGCAGAAGTTCCATTGCCTTATATACAGGATCTGTCGTTGTTCCTTTGACATTGGATACGATCGCTAATTCCTGATTCGTCATAGCATTGATAACACTTGACTTCCCGGCATTTCGTTTCCCGAATAATGCGATGTGAATTCTGTCTCCTCTTGGTGTTGCATTTAAACTCATATGATTCCTCCTGTCTGTCTTTATGGATCGTTAACTCTTTCTTTTATCTTTGTGCCTTATGATATCCCGCTGCCTTTGCTTCTTTCTCACTCTTAAATGTGACTAAATATTTTGATGTTCCCATACGGTCATAATCTCTTTGACCTGGGCAGTGGTATACCTTTGATCTGCTATTTCCACGGATCTTCTGTGAAGCAGTTGTCTTTGTATTTGTTTTTACTGCTGTTGTATTTTTGTTACTGCTGTTGTTTTTGCTGTTATTAGATGAATTCTGGTTTGTGTGGTATTTCTGGCTTGCTTTTGAATTCTCTGTTGTTACCTGCACGCTGCTGTCTGCTTCACTGTCTCCTGTCTCGTAATCAATCTTCACTCCATCCTGTACATTATATACAAAAACATTAAACTTAATATCTTCGCCCTTATCTTCCACAGACATCGCTTCCATCTGTACCCCTTTGGCTACCAGGTCATCTCCGTCAAAGACTGGTGTAACTCTGTATAATACATGATTGCCTGTCTCACGGACATAGTCACCGACCATCTCTTCATATGGTAACATTCCATCCACGTTAAAAGATCTTGTTCCTGTGATCAGGTTCTTGTTATTGGCATTCTCACCAGTCAGCTGGTAAGCGATCAAATGACAACGGTTATATAGATATTTCCCATCAACGTTATTGTATTTTGCTGTATGCCATCCGGTTGGTTTTACCATACCGATCGCTCCGCGTTTTCCTTTTGGCATGATATCTTTTCCAACACACGCTTCCGCCACCTGACATCTTCCTTCAGAGTCAAGTCTGCTGTAAGACTCGTAGGATTTTGTTGTCAGATCTTTGGATGTAAAATCTGGATCATTATTGTCAACAGCAACCGTCATATTCCCTGAAAAATCCGGAATATTGTCAGATGATACAGATTTGGTGGAAGAATTTGTACTTCCTTTGCTGCTTTGTTCGTTCTGTGTGCTTTCGTCATTACTGCTATTGCCTGTACTCTGGCATCCTACCAGTGATACCGCCATCATTCCTGCGATCAGCAGGGCATATAATTTCTTTGTTACTCTCATCATCAACTGTTTCTCCTCTTGTTATATTCTTTTCTGATCTAGCTTATTGTTTTGGAAGATAGATCTGTTTTGTGATCTCGTGAGTGGAACCTTCAATCTGTTCTTCTTCTGCAAGTTTCCATTCCTCAAGATCCACATCCAGTACCTGATCGGACGGATAAACTTTATTCCAGCGAAAGATCACGATCTCTTCGATCTGATCTATCACTGGTTTTAATGGAAGATTCTCTACAATACAAGTCTCCCCTTTTCCTGCCTTGTGTAAGAAATCTTCACAAACAACCGGATCGTTGATCTCTTCATACAACTTCTCTGTATATGCATTCATATAGACCTTCTCCCCTTTGGTCATCTCCGCAATATACTCTCGCAAGCCTCGATCCTGACTCTGCCTTCGATCATTAAACATCATACCGTTGTTGTTGTCTAAGCATAGAATTATTATCATTCTTTCCATCCTCCAATCGTACTTATGTTCTATTTATGTATTATATCTTGTGCGAGAGGATATTGCAATAAAAGAAGCTCTGAATTTCTCCAAAGCCTCTTCTTACTTTTCATTCTTTTTTGTATTCTAATTGTATTTATGATACTGCTTTCATCACTTTTTCTCTCATAGGCTGTGTCATTTTCTCTGGTTTTAAGATCTCTTTTAATTCTTCTTCCTTTAACAGACCTTCTTCTAATACCAGCTCTTTTACAGAAATTCCTGTTTTTAGTGATTTCTTTGCAATCTCAGCAGACTTTGCATATCCGATATATGGACATAACGCTGTTGAGATTCCAACACTTTTTTCAATATATTCTTCGCACTGTCCGGCTTCGGCTGCCATCGTGATCGTATAGTCATGTCCAATGATCAGGTATGCAACCTGTGATACAACTTCTGGAATCACCGGGTTAATCTTTCCTGGCATGATGGATGAACCATTCTGTCTTGCTGGAAGATTGATCTCTGATAAACCAGTTCTTGGGCCAGATGACATTAATCTCAGGTCATTGGATATCTTGGAAATATCAACGGCACATGTTTTTAACACCCCGGATACACTGACAAATCCATCTAAGTTCTGTGTGGCATCGATCAGATCATCTGCCTGTTTTAATGAAATTCCTGCAACTTTGCTTAATTCATAAGAAATGTTCGCAAGATAGTAAGGGGCTACATTGATCGCTGTTCCGATCGCTGTTGCTCCGATGTTTAAGACTTTCATCTCGTCCATAACATTTTTTAGTCTTTTGATATCCCTTTTTAAGACATGCGCAAATGCTCCAAAACTTTGTCCAAGTCTCATTGGAACGGCATCCTGAAGCTGTGTTCTTCCCATTTTGAGGATATCATCAAACTCTGCTTCTTTTTCTTCCATGGCTTTTTCTAATTTCTCAAGTTCTTTAATCGTCTGTGGAAGTAATTTTAAGACGGTAATCTTTCCTGCCGTTGGGATTACATCGTTCGTAGACTGTGACATATTGACATGATCGTTTGGATGTACAATGCTGTCGATCAACACTGGATGTAATGGACGGTGTGTGATCTGAAAGTTTGTGGCTGCACGCATACTCTGAACTCCATAGTATGCTTCTGCTGGTACGTTTAATGCTCCAATTGAATCGTATTCCATTCTGCTTAACATTGTCTTCCTCTTTTCTGATTACTCATGCTGTCGTTTTGTTTCAAGATTTTATGTGTTGGAGCTTAACACAGTATGCAATGTTCGTAAACCTTAATCCTGTCTTTCCAAATTTAAAGTTCAAATTTTGTGTTTCATCTTTTCTTTTTTTAATGAAAGTCTTGATTTACTTTAAATAATTAAGCGGTTGGAAGCGGAAGGAATTCTGACTGGATTTCATGCTTCTGTTGACCCGATCCAACTTGGTTATCATATTAAAGCATATATCAGTCTTGAGATCAGCCCTGCACAAAAACCCGAAGTTTATCCTTTTCTTCGAGCACACCCAAATGTATTGGAATGTGATTGTGTAACTGGAAATTATTCTGTGCTGCTGAAGGTTGCTTTTCCTAGTACGATGGAACTGGATGAATTTATTGGGAAATTGCAGCACTTTGGGAAGACTAGTACGATGATCGTGTTTTCTACGATCGTTGAGAATCGTGGGGTGGTTCCTGAATAGTTGATTTGTTTTTAATTTCTGTTATCTAAAATAACAGGGTAAAATTTTGCATATGGAACATTTTCTTTTATAATTTGTGCAACCTTTTTACTTATTATAATTTCCCTATACTCATCGTAAAATTCATATGTCTTATTTACATCCTTTAAATTTTTTATTCCTTCTTCTGTTATTCTTTTCGGTATGAAATAGAAAATGTTTTCATTTTCTGTCATATTTATTCTTTCACATTTTTCACATTGATTTTCAAATTTATAATTTTCATCAATATAACTTTTCTGTGGTAATATATTATCAGTAATAAAAGTATATCCTAATATCTTTTTACTTTTGCTTATAATCGGCTGAAAATATTTTTTATCTACTCCTGATTTTTTTAATTTCTCCACCAGTTTTGGTAATAACAACAACTCTCCTGTTCCATCCAATCCTGCAAACCCATAATCATTCTCATGTTTTTTTATATATCCTTTCGGTTGTGCATAAAATAAGCTATTTGTTTTTTCTTTACTATGACAACTTTCACATTCACTATATTCATTTTCAATATCTTCGTATTCTTCACAGTAATATTCTGGAAAACATAAAACGAATGCTTTTACCTTTTCAAATTCTTCATCTGAAACTTTAACATCATAATCCAAACAGATAAATTCTACATCTTTCCTATTTGATTTATAAAATTCAATTATTTGTTTATATAGTTCTGAATCTTGATTAATCTTATATGTATATTCTCCAGAAAATCGATTTCCTGTTCTGTATTTCTTTAATCTGTATATGAATTTAGAAATATTTTTTTTTACTTTCCAATCTGTTTCTTCATCATTATAACTTAATACAATTTCTACATTAACTTCCAATTTCGTCTCCTCCTGTTATCACTACACTTTTGCTGCTTTTGTTTTCTCTAAACCGACTTATCTTTGCTTTTATCCAAAATATAATTTCCATCAATATAGCTGTATACATAATAATAAAAGGATCTATTGGAAATAAACTACTTTTCAAGATTGTAATTTTACCTTTGAAAATCCAGAAATTACCAATCACCAATTCATTGGGTCCCGATTTTATATGATCTAAATCTGTTTCACTTATTTCTTTTTCTATTATTTTTTTCTCTGTTATATGATAATCCGTATAATCAAACTTGCCTGCATATACATGAATTCCATCTCTTTCATTCTTAATCATATCAATATCATCCTTAATTAAGATACTCTTAATAAAGTCGCCATTCTTGTTAAATTTCTGAACGACACCTAACATTCCAGTCGCAACATATATATTCCCTTTGTCGTCAATGGTTGCTTTATTCCCTGGAAAAATACCAACAGGTATGGAATATGATTTTTTAATAAAAGAATCTTTTTTATTTTGTAATTGTATATTACATACTATCATTGTTACAAAGTCTTTAACATTACTTACAGTAAAAATATTTCCCGAAAATATTGATCTATTTCCGAATTACTTGGAAATAGTTTTTTAATTTCTCGTAAATACCATTTTCTTTTTTTTATCCATTTTTTTCTCTTTCCTTGTAAAATGCAAATATAAAAAATATATACTTCGAATTTTTCTTGATTATTATCATATAGTTTTTTTATTATATTTTTTCCTTCATCAACTATATTATAAATATCATTTTCCTTATTTAAGAAAAATAAATATTCCGTGGTCGCATAAAAATAACCTGTAAGTAATTGTATTTTGATATTTTTTTTAAAAAACCTTTTTTGATATTCTACTAATTCAAAAAAAAGTTTTTTTTCATAACAATCTTTCTTATAATAATCTATAACATTCTCCATATAAACTTCTTCTAATACCATCCAAAGCTGTGTATATAAAAGTAAGAAAATATCATCTCTCTTATTTTGTTTCCACAAAATATATAACTCTCGATTCGTTTTTCCAGTTTGATTTGAAGAAAAAAATGGTTGATTATCATAAACCAATTGTTTTAACCCATGCATCACTTAATTTTACAACTCCTTTCTTAGCTATACATGTACCTTCGATAATTTTCCCTTTATAATTGTATACAAATTTATATACAATTTCTTTTCCTTTAGTTTTTCCTATAGCTTCCATTTTTCCACTTTTCATTGCCTTTTTTACAATTGGTTTTACATACTTCCACTGATTCTTTTTTGTTACTTTTGTCCACGCATGTTTACTCTGCATAATGTGCCTTACTTTATTTTGATCAGAAGCTACTCTTCTTATTGCACTATTGACTCCTTTTACCGCTAATCCACTACTTGATGATGCTCCATAGCAAACACCGATACCATAACCTGCAAATGCTCCTATAATGGCTCCTACTGCAGCTCCTTTAATTCCATATGTTGCTATAAATAAATTTCTTTTTTTATCCTAATCTTTTAGCAACTAATCTACCTTTATATGAACCAGCTATTGCACCAACAATTCCTCCTACTCCGACACCTACTAAAACTGCTGTACTTACTAAAAAATGCCCACTAGGATCCACATAATTCACCGGATTATTCGCACAATACACATATAAATGTCCCGTCTCCGATTTTGTCGTATCTCCACGATAGGTATCCTCTGTCATAAATCTACCATCTTCTGGATTATAATACCGTGCATTCAGATAATACAATCCCGTACTCTGATCATAGATTCCACCAGTATAACACACTTCATTTTTCGCCTGATCATCTCCATGAATAATTGTCTCTCCAAAATCCGTATACTGATAGGTTGCATCTGCACTTCCATCTTCTTTCACTAGGCTAGTTGTACTTCCCTGAATATCTTCATTATACAGATAATATTGCGTATCATCCCCTTTGAATCTCTCAGTTGCAAGGACATTTCCTTCTGTTCCAATCAAGTTCTGTGTAAGTCATCTCTTTTACACGGTCAAAACTGTCATAGGTATAGACTTTTTAAACTGCCTGATCACTGTTATTTAATAGATTTCTGTGGTCTTTAATCTCTTTGACTTTTCCATAAGCATCATAAGTGTAACTTCTGTGACTTCGTAAGGTCTCAGGGAACTTAAGTTATGAAATCTCAAGTTACTCAAACTTTGTCTTAATGTCCCTGGGAACTTAAGTAACTTATAATATAATGCATTTAAGGTACCTCAGACCTTACGATGTCTGCTGGTTGATATCATATATCTCTAAACAATTCAGCTGATCCAAAACACATTCCTTCATGTGCTATTGTTTGTAAAATAATTTTATTTTCTGAGACAAAACATAAATCTATCCAGTCTGCAAAAGCATAAATATTAGGATATTCTTGTAAAACTTTTCTTACATCCTTGTTATATTTATATAAATACCAATTATCCGTCATATAATATCCCTTTTTTCCTTTTTCCCTTTTAATTATAGTTCCATTTTTACGACATAATCTACTTTCCAAGAAAAATTTTTCTAATTTTTTAAATATTAAACAATTCTTAGTTTGTAATTCTTCCCTTTCTTTTTCCTCCTTACTTTTTACCTTCTCAATTGGTATTTTTAATATTAAAATATTACTATTTTCCTGAAGTATTTTTAATATTTTTTTATATTGGGTTATTACTAATTGGTCCATACCAAAATTGCAAATATCTTCATACACCATAATTATTAAAATCCTCCTATTTTAAAAACCAACAATGTACATGCATTTGTTTTCTCGCATTTTTATTTTTACTCCACTTTAACATTGGATGATAATGATAATATTGTTTTCCCTGATCTTTTTCCTTCTTGTGTTTTTGCATTGCAGATACTTTATGAATTGGGCTTGCAGCTTTACATGCATCATAAGCATATCCAGAAGATGTCACAAAAACATTTCCATTTGCTTTCAATCTCATAGCTGCTTTAGATTTAGTCTTTATAGCATCATATATATATACTTTCGCATTTATCCTTTTTGCTTTATAATAATGTATCTTAGGTTGTTTTCGCTTTAGTGTTGAAATTGCAGTTGCAGCAACATATGTAATTCCAGCTATTACAATATATTTAAGCGCCTTTAAAATAACTCCTCCTAAGTCTTTCTTAAGGTCTCTGGGACCTTAAGGATTTTTACTATTCAGACAAGATTTTTTAGAATACATGAAACTCCAAAATGCGTATACTATAATTCCAGCAGTAGTCAAAATGAAATGAATAGTCTGTAACGACAAAAAACGAAGACATTGATACCGTAGACCTTAAGAAATTTTAAGATTCTGTGATACCTATAAAAAATAATAATTATCCTTATTTACTTTCATTTTTTTTATAATAAAACAATTCGGATATTCTTTAAATCCTGGAAGTGTTGATCTATATTTTTTCATTACACTTCGTGCTTTTTTCCAACTTCCAAAATAACCAATCATAAGTAAACTACCCTCATCTTCATATGTCAGTTGATATATATACATATTTAACCACCTCACTCCCTAAAAATATTTTTCCATCCAAAGTTTTCAATTTCATATTTTTGGTTTAAAAATTTCAACATATCTTCATATTTATTTATTATAGAATCTTTCTTTGTTGTTTATCTAAACAATACATTTGTCCATTCTCAGTATTTTTTAAACACAAAAATTTTTCATGATCATAATAATAATCCATTTTTCCATTATACACTTTTATATTTTCTCCATATTTTACTTCTATATCATGATTTTCTGGATTATATTCTTCTTCTTTTTCGATCATATAATTATTTAAAAGTTTTATTATAAAATATGATTTTGTTGCTCTCCAAAAACCTTCATTCCACTCTGCTTCATTGATTTTATATTCATTAATTTCCAAAAATTCCTCTTTTCCTTTAAATCTTGGTTGTTGTGAAAATTTTTTCTTTCCTATTTCTGCCTTTTTATATGATGAATATACCGCAATAATTATTTCATCATTGTTTTCTGAATTATCCTCATAATACGAGAATTTCAACTCATAAATCATGAATATATTTGCACCTCCATTTATATTTTTACTGTATCAATTATCGTCCTCTATCTCCCCACTTTCTCAATTCACTATATTCCTTTCCTTGCTTTCCTTTTCTTGTCCATTTTCCTTTTCCATAATGTTCATTCATTTTCCTAATTGCATACTCATTTCCACTTTCCCCTTTTTTTGGTCTAGATCCATGTGCCCAACTTGGAATATCTGTCGCTCTTTCTTTTTTACTTTTTTTGATTCTTTCTTCTTTTTAGTATTACTTTTTTCTTACTTTTACTATATATTATCCTATCCACTACTCCTGCTGTAAGCCATACAGATACTTTTGTTTTAGAAATAATTTTTCTTCCTGCATATTTTGTTTTTGAACTATGATTTTTCCATGATGAATATGACACATAAGCTACCGCACCTCCAACAAGTACTAATTTTATAACTGTATACATTGCTGCCGCAAAATGCCCACTAGGATCCACATAATTCACCGGATTATTCGCACAATACACATACAAATGTCCAGTCTCAGGGTTCATTATCTCGCCGCGATAACTATCCTCTGTCATAAACCTACCATCTTCCGGATTATAATACCGTGCATTCAGATAGTACAACCCCATACTCTAATCATAAATTCCGCCAGTATAACATACTTCATTTTTCGCCTGATCATTACCCTGGATCGTTGTCTCTCCAAAATCCGTATACTGGTATGTTGCATCAGCACTTCCATCTTCTTTTACAAGACTGCTTGTACTTTCCTGGATATCTTTGTTGTAAAGATAATATTGTGTTGCATTCTGTTGAAATCTTTCTGTTGCGAGGACATTTCCATCGGTTCCAATCAGATTCTGTGAGTTTTGCTCTCCATTCGCATCTGTCGTGTAAGCCACAACTCCATTCTGATAATAATAGTTAGTCGTCTCATCTCCATCGACCTTCTGGATCCGCTGTCCTTCTCCATTGTAGATGTTCTGCTGGATCACCGCTGTCTTTCCGTCTTTCGTCACGGACACCTGACTTAATCTGTTTTCCGCATCATACACATAAGTCTGATCTTCTCCAGTCTTTGTGTTCTTTACATCTGTCTGATTTCCATTCGCATCGTAATCATACTGACGGACTTCTTCTACCGCAGTTCCTTTTTTTTCGTGGATGTCTTTAACTGATCCAGTCCGTTATAAGTATACGATGTTGTCGTTGTTCCATCATCTTCTTTGAGCCGGTTTCCAACATTATCATAGGTATATGTGATTGTTTTTGTCTGGTCATTTTTCTTATAATCGGTTGTCACTGTTTTGACCAATCTTCCAAACGTATCATAGGTATAACTTCTGAGGACTTTCTCTGTTGTCTGCCCCTTGGAATGCAGTTCTCCTTTGATCTCCTGCAGCCATCCGTTCTCATCATAAATATAAGACAATGCCTGAATTCCATCTTGGGTGGTCGGATAGGATACCTTACTGAGATTTCCATCCTCATTATAAGTATACTGGATCTAATGAGATTTGATATCATCTGTCGTTGGCTGAGCATTCTGACTGATCTTGCAAATGACTTCGTAATGTCCAGGGAGCTTAAGTTCCTTTTTTATTCTCGATTAAATTTTTGTATATATTTTTTTATCTTCTTTGTTCCTCTCCTTAATGTTGATCTTCTATCTATCATTATTATTATTACAAAACTTATCATAAACAGAACAAAATCTGTCACTTTGATCCATCCCATGCATAAAAACAACACATATAACGTTCCAAAAATCAATATGCCTGGTGCTGGAATTTCCTTTATATATTCTATTTTTTCAAGCTTCGTACAACCTTTTAACTCACTATTTTCAAGTTTTCCATCAAACATAACAACTTCATTTATATTAAATGGATTTTTTTCATATATATATTATTTTCACTATATCTTCTTCAACAAATCCTTTAAACACTGTAATTTCTGATTCATCTATATCTGGTGTTATATAATGTCCATGTAAATAGTCTTCTTTATCATTAATTAATTCTAAATCTTCTTGTATTAATTTTATCCATTTTTCTGTATTTTTTATATGTACTTCTATTTTTTGCATCTTCATAATATTATCCTAATTAACAAATTTTAACTTCGTAAGGTCCCAAGGACCTTACGATTCCTTCGGGTACATTAGTCTACTTAATTTATTTTATAAGATTTAATTAGTTTGTATAATGATTCCGTATACTCATGATTACCATTTTCTATATTTTTTCTATATTGTTGTATATATTTTTCTACTGTATTTCCTTTGTTATCTTTTAAACTAATATCTGCCCCTTTTTCAATCAATAATCTTATGATTCTATATTGTTTTCTTGTATTTATTCCCGGTTCTTCCTCATAATTTTCTGAGTAACAAGCTGCCATTATTGCTGTTATACCTTTCTCATTTTTTTGATTTACATCCGCTCCGTTTTTTAAGAGTATTTGCACTAAGTCATAATTATTTTTTGTTACTGCTACTACTAATGCATTTTTATCTGGATCTGCACCTTTATTTAATAAATATTTTATCATCTTATTACAATCTTGTTGCCCGAAATAATAAATATATTCTGATAGAAGTTCATGTCCCTCTTTATTTAAATTTGCTCCATTTTTTACTAACATTTTTATAAACCGATCAGGATACGACATTGACATTAATGCTGTTTCTAATGGTGTTGTATTATTTTTTTTATCTATCTCATTCACATTTTCTCCAAATAACACTTTTATTCTAGCAAAAACATAATTACCTGTTATTATATCATATTGTAAACTTCCTTTTCGATAATACTCGGTTACCATACTAGATTCTCGTTCTTTATATTGTAATATCCATGGCATATTAAAATACAAATAATAACCAATCAATAAAAATATTATTACTATCAGCAATTTCAAAATATTTTTCACAATCATTAACCTCCACACACCTGATATAATTAGCTGATTAATCCAAGTTACTCAAACTTTGCCACTTCTTCCATTCTTTTTTGCATATCTATTCCTGTAATCCTTGATCTCTTTGACTTTTCCATACACATCATAGGTATAACTTCTGAGGACTTTCTCTGTTGTCTGTCCCTTGGAATGCAGTTCTCCTTCGATCTCCTGCAGCCATCCGTTTTCATCATAAATATAAGATAATGACTGGATTCCATCTTTGGTTGTCGGATAGGATACCTTACTGAGATTTCCATCCTCATTATAAGTATACTGGATCTGATGTACTTCGATATCATCTGCCGTTGGCTGAGTACTCTGACTGATTTCCGTAAGGTCTCAGGGAGCTTAAGTTTTTGTACTGTGAGGTTCCTGTTTTTGTCTATTGACATTATTTATGAATTACAGAAATGCTTAAGATTCTATAAATACATTCTCATTAAAATATTGCATAATTTTTTCTGTTTCATCTTTAAATGTTTTATAAAAACCAAAATCACAAAAAATTACAAAAATTATAATATACAATCCCCAATACCTATTATTTGGAGTAATCATAAGTATAAGAAGCGAACTAATAATTAGTAGTATATTTGCTATTATTATTATAAGTTCAGCTTCAAAATATAACGAATATCTCATTGTCATTATAGTATTTTCACCATTAGAATACATCTTAATTTTTATTTTTGGAACAAATCCCCTATTTTTAATATATTTACAATTCATCATTTATGACTAAAAATCAAGATTCCGAGATTTTGTAAAATTATTTACTTCTACACATTCTTATTTTTTTGTTTTTTGATACAGCAACTTTTACAAACATGTTTCCCAGAAAATATATTAAGAAACTATTTACTTTCTTTTTAATAATTGTATATCTTCTTCATCTACTCCCAAAAATGAAATAGTGTCTATATTTTCTTTTTTTAATATTGCCTCTCCATCATCCTCTCCGTATTCTGTTAATTTTGAAACGATTACTTTATTATCGTCAATTTTATTTATAACTCCTTTAATTGGGCATTCATCATCTTGTATCATTTCAATTGATACTATATACTTATTATTCATACAAATTTGAAATATGTTATTCTTTAAACTAACTTTATCTTGTAGTTTTAAATCAATATGTCTTTGATTCTTTTTAGAATATAATTTTTCTATTTTTTTTCATACTGCCCACTTATCTCTAAATGCATAACACTATCTATTTTTTTCAGAATATACCCATCTGCTAATCCATGAGGTGTTATATGTTTAATTAAAAAATCTTGTCTTCCAATTGCGTAAATATATCCTTCCAAAAACATCGAAGTATCATCTTCATCGCAAAATATACTAACTATATTATTATTTTCTTTTATCTTTATCAATTCTTTAATCATATTTACTCCTTCTTCCATCATATCTTGTCTTCAGACTACGATCTTTCCATGTAGAATAAGATACATTCCACTAGTATAACACACTTCATTTTTCGCCTGATCATCTCCATGGATTGTTGTCTCTCCGAAATCCGTGACTTCGTAAGGTCTCAGGGAACTTAAGTTCATACAGTATCCTGATATGTCGTTTTCATTCTCCCCTTATGCTTGGATTGTAACATTTCACCATTTTACAGGCAATCAGATTTAGTTTTTTCATCGTTTAATACAAAAAACTTTTTTATTTTTGTGAAATATTATGGTTGACTTTTTTAACAAGTATACCTACTTAATATATTGTTCCATTACTATACAAAAAAAGAACCCTGATAACTAAATTACCAAGGTCCTTTTCATATTCCCGTAAGAAACTAAATCATATAATCTTAGCTTCTTGCTCTTTCTTCTAATAAAGCTTTTACTTCTGCTTCTGTTTCTAACTGCATTACTTCATCAACTAATGCTTTACATTCATCCATTGTCCACAGAGACATTACTTTTCTTGTAGCAAGGATTGCTGTAGCACTTACTGAGAATTCGTTTAATCCGAATCCTAATAATACTGGTACTAATAATGGATCGCTTGCTGCTTCTCCACACATACCTGCCATGATATCTTCTTTGTTTGCAGCTGAGATGATATTTCTGATAGAACGAAGTACAGCTGGATTGTATGCAGAGTACAGATATGCAACATCTGGGTTACCTCTGTCGGCTGCCATTGTGTATCCAGTTAAATCGTTTGTACCGATACTGAAGAAGTCTGCTTCTTTTGCAAGAATGTCAGCAATTAAGCTTGCTGCTGCAGTTTCCATCATAACACCAACCTGGATGTCTTTGTCGTATGCGATACCTTCTGCATCTAATTCCTGTTTCAATTCTTCGATGATCGCTTTGACTGCACGAAGCTCGTCTACACATGTTACTAATGGTACCATGATACGAACTTTACCGAAGGCACTTGCACGTAATAATGCACGAAGTTGTGGTTTGTAAATATCTTCTTTTCTCTGTAAGCAGAAACGTACTGCTCTGAATCCTAAGAATGGATTCTCTTCTGTTGGAAGTCCAAGATATGGAAGTGCTTTATCTCCACCGATATCCAGTGTACGGATGATCACTGGTTTACCGTCAAGAGTTTCAGCTACTTTCTTGTATGCTTCAAACTGAGCTTCTTCTGATGGAATCGCATCGCTTTCCATGAATAAGAACTCAGATCTGAATAATCCAACACCTTCTCCATCACGCTCTAAGACACCTTCTGCTTCGTCTGGTCCACCGATATTAGCAACCAGTTCCACAACGTGTCCGTCTGCTGTCTGGGATTTCTGTCCAACAAACTTCTGAAGGGCAGCTTTCTCTTCTAAGAATTTTGCTTTCTTAGCTTTATATTCTTCTACAACAGATGCTTCAGGATTGATGAATGCTTCTCCTGTTGATCCGTCAAGAACAACTTCATCTCCATCATTAACGATAGAAACGATGTTTTCAATACTAAGAACTGCTGGAATTTCCATAGATCTGCAGATGATCGCAGAGTGAGATGTCTTACCACCGATCTCTGTTAATACACCCTGAACGTTTGCAGGATTGATTCCTGCTGTCATAGATGGTGTTAAATCTTCTGCTACTAAGATTGTTCCTTCTGGAACTGCACTAATATCTACTTCTTCAATTCCAAGTAAGATCTTAATTAAACGAGTTTTGATGTCGCCTAAGTCAGATGCTCTCTGCTGTGTCAGTTCATCGTCTGCCATAGCGAAAATCTGTGCGAAGAAATCGCAAGCTTCTTCTACAGCAGCTTCTGCGTTGATCTTCTCTCCATCGATCTTAGCTTCGATCTGTTCTGAGATCGCTGGATCCTGAATCATCATGATATGACCTTCTAAGATCTCTGCTTCCTGCTCACCAGCAGTTACTTTCATGGATTCAACCATCTTCTGAGTCTTCTCAATGAAAACTTCAATTGCATCGCTTAAACGTTTTTTCTCTGCTTCTGTATCTTCGATAGACTGTTTTGTGTAATTAAGTTCTTCTTCCTTAATCTTAACGATCTTACCGATACCGATACCAGCAGATGCTCCTATACCTTTATACATGTTGCCACCCGTCCTTTATCAAATTATATGTTACACCCATTATGAGCAGTGATTATTCACCTAATCCAGATTCAATCAGTTCTGTTGCATGTGCAAGAGCTGCTTCTTCGTCTGGACCTTCACATACTAATTCGATTTCAGAACCACATTTGATGCAAGCTCCGATGATGTTTAATAAGCTTTTAGCGTTGATTTTTTTATCTTCGAATACGATAGTTACGTCAGATTCGAATTTAGTTACGGCTTTCGCTAAAACTCCAGCTGGTCTCATGTGTAATCCCTGTTCGTTTTCAATGACAAATTTCTTTGATACCATAATTGTTTCTCCTTCTCACATATAAAATAATTTTAATTTATCTGGATCTTTAACTGGCTTATCTTTGTACTCATCTAAGTGCAATTCCTTAAAAAAGCATAAAAAAAGACCTACTTTAACAAATGTTCACACTTATTAAATAGGTCTTGCCTGCCTCACCAGTCACAATCCAAAATTCGATAATATTATAATATCAAATTTTGCCTTATAAGTCAACCTGGTTTTATGACTGATGCCCCATTTCTAAGATCAGTCTTTTGACATAAATGATCAGATACATCTTCTCATCTGCTGAAAGTTTGCAGTTGTAATGCTGCTCGATATGTTCCACGATCTTCTGACTGCACACATAGGCTTCTGGATACTTCTTCTGATTACGTTCATAAAATTCAACATCATCTTCTTCGTCTTCTTCTATCGGCCGTTTCTTTGATAAGATTTCCGTCTCAAGATATTGTAAATGTGTTGCAAATCTCTGATATGCTGGATGTTCCGTATCTAGCACGATTTCATAAAACTCCTGAATGATTGCCATGACTTCTTGTACAAAAGATGATTTGCCGCTAAGGTCCAAGGTAAAAATCTTCTCAATCTTCGTCTTATCTAATTCATCCCCGGTTTTCTTGCGAAATCCAATTCCTTTTCCCATCAAAATAACTTCTTTTCCGTTTGAATCAAATGTACTGACCACGTTATTGTTGATTACTTTTTGTATGATCACTTTCTCGCCTCCTAGATACTTCCAAGAATCTCTTTTGGAATGTATGCTTCTACGTAAATTCCATCATCTCTGTATTCTTCTTTCAAAAGCTGTCCATGACTTCGGATCAGCTGGATCTTTCCTGCTTCTTGATAGCCATACAGCTTTTCTAAATATAATTTCTGTTTTTGCAGTATTTTCTCAATCTGCTCTAACAACTGATCGGTTCCTTCGCCATTTTTCCCGGAAATCCTTACCACCGCTTCTGCATTTGGATCTTTTAAGATCTCATCACCATTTAACAGATCGATCTTATTGAATGCTGTAATGATCGGTGATTCGTTAGCTCCTAACTGCTTTAATGTATCATAGACTGCTTCCATCTGTTTCTCTTTCTGCGGATTGGATGCATCAACTACATGCAGGATCAGATCACTGTATTTGGCTTCTTCTAATGTACTTTTAAATGCTTCGACCAGATGATGTGGAAGTTTGCGGATAAAACCGACCGTATCCGTCATAAGAATTGTCTGCCCACCGCTTAGATCTAAACTCTTTGTCGTTGGATCAAGGGTTGCAAACAACTGATCTTCTTCATAAACTCCTGCATTGGTAAAATGGTTTAATAGTGTTGACTTTCCTGCATTGGTATATCCAACGATACAAACCACTGGCAGGTGATTCTTCTGGCGTTGTTTTCTCTGGACTTCTCTGTGCTTTACAACATCTCTTAACTCTGCTTTTAATCTGGAGATTCTTGTACGGATCAGTCTTCGGTCCATCTCCAGTTTCTTCTCTCCCGGACCTCTGGTTCCGATTCCTCCACCTAATCTTGATAAGGCTCTTCCTTGTCCGGTAAGCTTGGATGCTCTATATTTTAACTGAGCAAGTTCGACCTGGATCTTACCTTCTCTTGTAAATGCTCTCTTCGCAAAAATATCAAGAATGATCAGTGTTCGATCCATCACTTTAGTATCTAATGCTTCTTCTAAATTGCTGATCTGTGCTGGTGATAATTCGTCATCACAGACGATCCCTGTCGCATCAGTTCCGTATAACAAAGCATTGACTTCATCGATCTTACCTTTTCCGATATAAGTTCCTGGATGTGGTGTTTCTCTTACCTGGATCACCCTTGCTGCAACCTCGGCTCCTGCTGTTTTGACCAGTTCTTCTAACTCATCCAGAGATTCTTCTGCTTCTGTTGTGTCTTGATCAGCAACCGCGACCAAGATCACTTTCTCTATGATTTCTTTTTTGATTTCTTCCATAATATATGTTCCTGTATCTATTTTCCTAATTTCCCTAATATCTGTTGGACTGCCATGTCAAATGCTTGCTTCTTCGCTGAATCCCTGCCCATCGTCTGATTCATCATTTGACTTTTTTCAATTCTTTCCTGATTCTCTTTATAATATTTGATCAGGTCCATTCCTATATATTCTTCACATGACCGACAGCTATTCTCCATCTCCTCTTGCGTAACTTCCCATGCATCTACAACTCTGTGATCATCCTTGCTGACTGCCAACATTAATGTTACGGGTTCTGTAAATGCATTCGTCTGTGCATAACCCATAGAGATCACTGATTCTCTCCCATATTGCCCTTTAAATACTTTGTATACTTCGGATGTGTATTTTGACCGTTGATTTTGTTTATAAGAATAACAAATAAATACTATTATACAAAATACAATTCCGATTCCTACAGCCAGAATTAACATTTTATTCTTGTATGATGTTTTTATAGAAACGAAAACATCATATTTCCTTTCTTTTTAATTTGTGATGCTAAGAATCATTATACAACGATTCTTTTTTTGTAGCAACCAGAAAGAAACCGGCTTTGCCATACTTTCTTATATCATAGAGAGTTCCATCGGAATTTCCTGCTATATTATGTTAAAAAAAGATATCAGCTGATCCTAAAACCAGCTGATATCTTTATCTTCTATATCTTCTATCAGAAATTATTCTATCCTCTTGTCTTACCACCCGCAACGTTAACCGTCACACCATGTACGTAAGAAGATCTCTTGCTTGCAAGATATACACACAGATCTGCAACTTCAGAAAGCTTTCCAGAACGTCCTAGTGGAATTGTGGATGTTTTGGAATATCCTGCTCTTAACTGTTCTACTGTGATCCCTCTTGTATAAGCCAGAGCTGTTTCATAACCGATCGTACGAAGTCCTGTAGCTTCCATGATCCCAGGTGCTACTCCGACAACGCGAACTCCCTGTTTTCCTAATTCTTTTGCCCATGATCTTGTTAAAGAGTTTACTGCATTCTTTGTAGCTGCGTAAACACTCTGTCCTTCGGATCCTTCCAGACCACTTTCAGAAGACATGTTGATAATGACACCTTCACCTTTTTCAACCAAAATCCTTCCAACTGCCTGCGCACAGAAGAAAACACCTTTTAGATTTACATTACATACTTTATCCCATACTGCCTCATCTAATTCATATTGTCCTTTTGGATCCTTTGGATCAACTAACAGACGTGGAATATTGATTCCTGCATTATTCACTAGTACATCAATTGTTCCGAATGTTTCTATTGTTTTTGCTACCATAGCTTCAACATCAGAAACTTTTGTTACATCTGTTCTTACATATAATAACTGGCCTTCTTTTGCATCCATCTCTGGTGCATTCTCTGCCATATCAGAAATAACTACATTCGCCCCAATATTCAAAAACTCCTGCGCAACTGCCTTCCCGATTCCGGATGCTGCGCCTGTGACGATGACTGTCTTTCCTTCTAATTCTAACCAATCGTTATTCATCGTTATGATCTCCTTTTATAATTTTTCTTCTGCAACAGACTGCTCGTGTTGTGCCACATTCTCAAATGAATCCCATTTTGTGGAGAACAGTAATAAGAACAGTGTGTCGATCACTGACATCGCTGCCATTCTTGTGAAACTAACCTGATCATGGAAAATGTGTTCTCTTGTTGCTGTCAGCAAAACATGATCACATAACTCTGCAAGTGGCGATTTGGATTGATTGGTGATCGCAATTGTTGTTACACCATTATCTTTCACGATCTCTACCATCTTCACAAGTCTTTTGGATGCCCCAGAGGCAGAAATCGCAAAAAATACATCACCTTTTCTCAAAGTTCTGGAAAATGCTTCCTGACTCTCCCAAATTGTTGAACTAACTGCTTTCAATCCTAACTGATTGAACTTGTAAGATCCATCCAGTGCGATCGGGATCGTATCTCCCATCGCAGCGAATTCGATCAGATTGGCATGTACGATCAGATCCACGATCTCTCTTAATTCTTCTGGATTAAAATTGTGAAACGTCGCTTTGATCTCTTCCACTTTACTAATCATGATATTATTGAGTGATTTGTCCATCTGATCGATATCGATCTCGTTCGATATCACCTGTTCTTCCTGCTGTCGTTGTTCTCCGGCCAGCTTGATCTTCAACTGATGAAATCCCTTACACCCGATCTTCTTACAAAAACGGATGATCGTTGCCTGGCTTGCATCACAGTGAGATGCAAGTTCTGATACAGACATCTCGATTGCTTCGGATGGATGACTGATCAGATAATCGGCTACTTTCTTCTCTGCATCATATAAACTATCATATGTTGAAAAAATCTGGTCTCTAACTAAGATATCACTACTCATACTACTCCTTTCTAAATCTCAGGAGCATTCTGTATGAAATACCTTTCTGCCTCACCGCTCCATAAATTACCATTGCGTTCTACGATTGATTTTAATTCTCTGATATACTTATCATCACTGTTTTCATCGAATTTGTCAACCTCTGTTAATGGAAATTTTTTGTGCGTATAGACAATTTTTTTACTTCCTTCAAGTTCTGGTAACGCCTTTGTTGTTTCAACCGCATGGTCAAGCCCTAATATATGTGTTGCGATCTTTGCAACATTGACTGTCTTGTTCTCGATCAGTTCAATAGATTGTTTCATATCTTCCGTATTTCCACCACTTGTTCCCACAAAATGTGTAGAATTATAATGAATATTATAGAAGTTTACTCTGGATGAAAATTCTTGATCGGCAGGCCCTGAGAAGAAATTCAAACATCCATCGAATGCTAACATTTTAACTCCGTATGTTACCATTTCTTCATTTGGTGCAAAAATAAAGACATCATCAAATCCTTTTTCTGAATATTTACGTAGCTCTTTATTGACATCTGCTATATCTCTTGTATTGACATATACAAGATCTACACCATTCTTCTTCGCTTCTTCTACTGTGTATAACCTTGCTGCCATATCAATCTTCTTCTGTGTTCTTCCTGTGACAACCAGCGTCTTTGGTTTCTTTGGTCCATGGATTGCAAAGTCGATCGCTAAAAATCCCATTGGCCCTGTTGCACCGAGAAGTGCGATCGCTCCACCTTCTTTAATTCCCATCACATGTTCATATGAATACATTTTCTTCATATGATACTGTGCATTAAATGCACCCACGACACATGACAATGGTTCAACGAGAGATCCTTCAAAGAAGGAATCTCCGTTGTATTTTAATAGTGAACCATTTTCCATAACCTGATCTGAAAAGATGATCGTTGTGGCATCCCCTCCCATATGATGGAAAGAATATCCTGGAGCATAGCCTCTGATATCTCCAATGTTAGGCTGAATGACAAATTTGTCACCTTCCTGATACTGATCTTTCCATTTTTTACCGACCTTTTTGATCGTTCCACAAAATTCGTGTCCTAAAATGATCGGATTTTCACTGATATCATCTGGTACTTTTTTGTGTTTTTGTGCCTGGGTAATCGCTTTGTAACTGGACATACATAAGCTGTCTGTTACAACCTCTGCCATAATTTCATCGTCTTGCATCTCTGGCAGTTCAAATTCATCCAGTCTTAAATCCATTTCGCCGTAAAGTCTTACTGCCTTTGTTTTCATAACTTTCCCCCTAACAGATTATGCCAAAATTCCTAATCCATATCCAACAATTCCTACTGCAAATAAGATAAAGATAATTGCGATCGGACTGATGTTTTTCTTTAATAATTTAGATACGACTAAGGTTAAAACTAATGCTAATAATCCTGGTAATAACTGATCTAAGATATTCTGTACTGTTGTTACTGTTGTTTTTCCGTTTGTTGTTACTCTAGATACTACAAGTGGTACGTTGATCGTCGTCCATTTAGATACCAGTGCACCCATGACGAACAGTCCAAGGATAGAAGCTCCTTCTGTGACTTTCTGTAACATGTTTCCTGCTAAATGTTTTACAAAGTCTAATCCTTTTTTGTATCCGAATTCAAGTCCAAAATAAAGTGCTGCCATACGTACGATGTTGAATGCTAAGAAGAATAATACTGGTCCTAATGCACTTCCTGTTAATGCTAAGGATGCACCGATTGCTGCTGTGATTGGTCTTAATGTTCCCCAGAAGATTGGATCACCAACTCCACAGAAAGGTCCCATTAAACCAATCTTGATACTTCCGATCGTTCCTTCATCGATATCTGCTCCATTTGCTTTTGCTTCTTCCATCGCTGCTGTTACACCTAAGACTGGTCCTACAGCTGCTGGTGTTACGTTGAAGAATGTCAGATGTCTCTTTAATGCTGCTACTTGTTCTTCTTTTGTATCATATAATCTTTTAATAGCTGGTACCATGTCGAAGCACATACCTAATGCATGCATTCTTTCGTAGTTAAATGATGCCTGCTGAAGGTTTGTTCTCATGAACATATTAAATCTATCGCCTTTTGTTAATTTCTTTTCACTCATCTTTAAGTTCCTCCTCTTTCTTAGTCAAGTTCGTCGTCTAGATCATCATCCAGATCATCGCTTCCACCTGCTGTTACTGGTGCTGCCACTGGTGTCTGGAATTTAGGATTTAACTGTACATATACGATTGCGAATACCGCACCCATGATTCCGAATGCAACTAAGTTAAATTCTGTAAACGCTGCAATTACGAATCCAAGGAAGAAAAATGGCATTAAGTATTTTGCACCCATCATGTTTAATACCATTGCGTAACCTACGACTACGATCATTCCACCTGCAACTGTTAATCCACCAGTTACTACTTTCGGAATGCTGTTTAATAATGTCTGTACACCTTCTGGGCTTACAACTGCTGCTACTAAGAATGTAGGGATTGCTACACGAAGTGCCTGTACGACCAATGCGGCTACATGACAGATATCAAGCATCTTGAAGTTTGCATCTTCTGCATATTTGTCAGCTGCGTGCTGGAAGAAGATTGTTACTGTACGAGCAAATACTGTTAACACCTGACCTGCAACTGCAACTGGAAGTGCAATCGCGATACCATTTGCTACAGACTGATGTCCTACAACTACAAGAATCGTAGAAATGATACTTGCTAATGCTGAGTCAGGAGACTGTGCTGCTCCGATGTTCATCCATCCAAGAGCGATCATTTCCAGTGTACCTCCAAGTAAGATACCTGTTTTTACATCTCCTAAGATCAATCCAACAACTGTACATGCGATCAGTGGACGATGTGTCTGGAAGGAATCAAGCACGCTTCCCATTCCAGCGATACATCCAAAAATAACTAATAAAACGATTTGAACTGTAGATATTCCCATTTTTAAATCCTCCTTTGTATCTCTCTTATCCTTCGATGCCTTCGATCTTGCTCATAAGATCTACTTTTTTGTCTGTGGCTACCGGACGGATCTCTAATTCAATTCCCATCTCATGAAGTTTCTTAAATGCTGCGATATCACTTTCATCAACAGATACTGCCTTTGTGATCTGAGTCTTTCCTGTCTTGAATGCCATTCCTCCAATGTTGACACTCTTGATCGGAACCCCTGCTTCTGCCATTCGCAGAACATCCTGTGGACATGTATATAAGAAGAATACTGTGTCCTTTTCATATTTTGGATTGTTGTAAACACGAACTGCTTTTGCTACGTCTACAACGCTTACTTTTACTCCTGGAGGTCCCACCTGTAAAAGTAATGTTTTACGGATCTGGTCTTTTGCTACTTCATCACTGCAAATAATGATTCGCTGTGCGTTTGCTTCTTTGGACCAAACGGTTGCGACCTGTCCATGGATCAGTCTGTCATCGATTCTTACTAAATTGATTTTCATAGTTCATCATCCTCCATTTCATCTTCGTTTGTATTACCAAGCAATTTCTTGCATGATTTCACATAATCTCCTGAAAGTTTGTCATATACTTCGCCAGCCTTGATATCTTCTTCCATTGTTCTGATTCCTACAACATCGATCAGCATTGGTAAGCTCAATCCTGTAATAACATCCATTCGATCTTGTCCGATCACGGTCTCAAATGCTGCATTATAAGGACTTCCTCCAAATAAATCTACAAGGAATAAAATTTCTTCGTCTTCCTTATAGCCATCGATCAATTCTTTGTATCTGGCTTTTAATGTCTCTGCATTCTCACCTGGAACAAATGTTACGATGTCAAGATCATCAATTGCTCCGAACACCATTCCCGCAGAATTCACAACCTCTTTTGCCAACATTCCATGGGCTGATACAATTAACTTCATTGCTCTCCCTCCTTTAGCACGAAATTTATTTTTTCACTTTTGTCTCATGTGAAATTTTATTTTGTATCTTGATTATAGTCATAAACCTAAATTTCGTCAACTTATTTTTCGTAAAATTTTATTTTTTGTATAAAGTCATGATTTTTGCTTTCTATTTTTGTATATTTTGCACAATTTTCAATTGATCTTTTCTGTTTCTGCACAAAAAAAAGAAGGACTTTCGTCCTTCCTAACTCTTATCATGAAATTGTCACGAAATTATCGTGTCTCCAAAAATGTCAGCTCTTTCTTGCCATTTGCATCCTTTGGATAGGCTTTTACATAAGCTTTTGCATAACGATATGCTGTATCAAAATCAAACATGGATTCATACGCACTGATCCTAGCGAATAAAACTTCCTTCTTATTCTCAAGCTCCTTCTGTTTTAATGCTCTCTCGATCACTTTTAGCCCTTGTGTATACTTCTCCTGCTTTGCTAACACCGCATATTTTGTACAATAGATTTCTCCATCGTCTGGATGCTCTTTTATTCCCTGATCACATACATCTATTGCTTTGTTTAGCTTCTTCTGCTGGGCAAGGCAATATGCTTTCAAAGAATATGCCCGGCTTTCTCCATGATCGATCAGCTCATCATAGATCTCTATGGCTTTCCCATACTCTCCCATCTGATAAAGAGCCTCTCCTTCGTAGAATAAAACATCTTTCTTTTGCTTTGTGAAAATGAGAGTGAATTTCCCTGCTGCATGGTCAAATTGTTCGTATGCTTTCTGATATTCTTTCTTATCAAGATATGTAATTCCTTCGCTTGCTGTCATTCTTTGGCTGATATATCCAAATCCGCAAAAAGCAGCCAGCGCGATCAGGACAACTATAACTGCTGTAATGATTCCTTTTCCTTTACTGTTCATAATCTTTCTCCTGCTTTGCATTTTTAATTCTTCTGCCTCTTAGTATAACAAATTCTCTTTTCGCATACAAGCTAAGCCTTCCTATATCTTTCTTCCCTTATTTTGTAATATAGAATCCAGAACTCTTTCGCTGTGTGATATTTCCACATTTATCGATAAATCTTGCATAGATACTCACTTTTTTGTTCTTCTTTTTATAGGTTATCTTATTCGCTGTTTTCCATCGATATTTGGATGCTTTTTTGCCTTTTGGCACGATCTTATATTGTGTCTTTGATTTCCCGCTGATTCCATAGGATGCTGAAAATACAAATTTGGCTGACTTTTTGATTTTCTTATTGTAAGACGTTTTTGTTGACGTTTTCAATGTCTTGATCCCTGATCTGTTAACCTTGATCTTCGTCTTTGTTGGTGCTTTTTTATCTACTGCGATTCCTGAAAGCTGCATCTCATCTATCCCTGCATCTGTGACAAACCTCACATAGACCCTGCCTATCATGCCGTCTCTGAGCGTTAATGTCGTACCGGTTTTGTATGGTACACTTCCTTTGGAAGTTCCTTTTTTCACAAATTTGTACTGAATCTGTTTTAGATTTGTGAAGCTTTTTGCCTGTGCTGAAATCCTGATCTTGATGTTTTTTCTCTCATAATGCTGATATGCTGCAGAGGCATCGGAACGAAGTGGTGTCATTTTCTTCTTTGTATTTGCCTGCACTGTAACTTTCTGCATCAAAGGGGTACGCTTCTGTTTCACAACATATCCCGCATGACTTGGTACATTACCGCCTTTTTGTGCTGACACACTTAGATTCTTACCATCGGACGATACTACGATCGTTCCTTTATCTGATGTCTGATAAACATCCATTCCTGACAGATCACGAAGTACATTGCTCTCTGGTGTCTGATTTACATTTTTATATCCATTACTGATGATCGCAATACTTGCACCTGTTCGATCGATCAGATACTTATGATCCGAATCGTATACATAACGACCTTTCGGTTTATCCTGCAAACGAACATCCTGATATCCATGATGTGGCTGCTTTAATACCTGTGCACTTAAATCATAACCTCTAGCTACAATCTTTTTGATCGTTTCCTGCTGTGCATCGCCTGTCATTAAAAATGAATTACTGCCATAAACGATCCTCGTCACTATCGAATATTTATTTACCTGTCTTGTATTTAAATTGGGTGCATCCTGTGCTCTTCCATACCTGTAGGTATTATCTAACGGACCATAAAAGGTCATTACCGCTTCGCCTAATTTTACGGATGTTCCGGCCTGTGGCACAACATACTGGATATGCAATGATGCATCTTTGTATGAATTCCTCTTCTCTAGTTTCTTCTTGAATGTCTGATAAGTCTGTGTATCAAATGCTGTCCATCGGGCTGTTTCTTCTGTTTGCTTTTCTTTATCTTCGCTGCTTTCCAGATATTCAAACTCCAATGGATTTCCATAAATCGTATCGATCGTAATATTCTTATCTTCTAGTATCTTTTTCATTCCACCGATATGATCTCCATGTGGATGAGTAAGAACAACAAATTCCAGATGTTTTACTCCATGATCCAGCAAATACTGGTGCACACGGTCTGATACATCGATCGTATCGTAATCTGTTGTCTCATAAGAATAAGCCCCAGAATCAATCAGGGCATACTTCGCGTTTTCTCCTTCTCCATATTGAAGCAAAGCTCCATCAGCGGCCCCCACATCGATAAAATGAACCTTAAATGTCTGTGCTGCATTAACTTTGATCGTTTGACCTCCCGATACGTGCAAAACAGTGATGCCTGTAAGCATCACTGTCAGCAGTACCGCTATGATCTTCTTTGTAAAATATTTCATACTTCCATCCTAGCGTTTTCTTTGTTATTTCTTAGTTACGTAAAATCCGTTTGTCTTCTTTGTTGTGATATTTCCAGATTTATCAATATATCTTACATATAAACGAACTTTTTTATTTCTTGTCTTATAAGTTACACTATTTGCTGTTTTCCATTTGTACTTGGAAGCTTTTTTTCCTCTTGGTACAAACTTATACTGTGTCATGGATTTTCCACTGGTTCCATAATTAGCACTAAATGTAAATTTAACAGACTTCTTGATTCGTTTACTGTAAGTGTTCTTTGCAGATGTTGACAGTGTTTTGATCCCTGACTTATTCGCTTTGATCTTCACACTGGTTGGTGCTTTCGTATCAACTGTAAATCCAGGAAGTTTGATCTCTGTTGATCCTAATGGTGTATTATATCTTACATAAAACCTTCCACAATTTCCATTTTTGACTGTATAGGAACTTCCTGTCTTATATGCTATGGTTTTATTATTCACACCTTTTGGCACAAACTTATATTCAATGCTTGTCAGCTTTGTAAATCCTTGGGCTGTTCCTGAAAATCTTACTGTGATATTCTTCTTTTCATAACGATTATAAGTATTCGCAGCATCCACACTCGTTGCTGTCAATGGCTTTGTTGTATTTGCTGTGATATTCATGGATTTCATCACTGGGGATGATGTTTCATCATCACTTTCCTTTCCTTTGACACTTGGCTGGTTATCTCCTTTCTCTGTCTGGATAGATAACTGTGAGCCATCGGATGTTACAATGATCGTTCCACGGTCTCCTGTCTCATAGACATCTAATTTTGATAAGTCTCTTAAGACTTTTGTATATGGAACACCACCTGTATTCATGTATCCATTACTGATGATCGCAATACTAGCCTGTGATGCATCGATCACTGTTTTATGATCAGAATACTGGTAGCCATTGGCTAACTCTTCTTCTGTGACATCCTGAAATCCATGATGTGGCTCCTTGAGCACCTGTGCTGTCAGATCATATCCCTTCGCGATGATCTTCTCGATCGTTTCTTTCTGGGCATCTCCGGTCATTAAGAAAGAGTTGCTTCCGTAAACGATCTTTGTAACGATAGAATATTTATTTTCCTGTCTTGTATTCAAATCAACCTTTCTACCATATTGATAATCATTCTCTAATGGACCATAGAATGTCATTTTTGCTTCTCCAAGACTAATTGTTTCTCCTGCAGTTGGCACTACATAATCTACTTTTAGATTTTCTTTCTCTGTTTTGTCTTCTGCTTCTTCAGCAAGTTTATTTCTTGCTTCTAAAGCTGCTTTAAAATTCTTGTATATTTTGGTATCAAATTCTGTCCAATTTGTTTCATCTGAAGACTGCTTACTCTTATCCTCGCTGCTTTTCAAGTACTGAATATTCAGATCATTCCCATAAATCTTATCGATCTTAATCGTTGTATCAGAAAGAATCTTCTCCATACCTCCAATATGATCCTGATGAGGATGTGTCAGAAGTATAAATTCCAGATGTTTTACTCCCATCTTATTTAAATATTCATAGACTGGTGTCTTTGTGGTATCAATCGTCGTATCCTTTGTATTATGATACTGGTTTGCTCCTGTATCGATCAATGCATACTTTGCTTCTGTTCCTTCTCCATACTGTAATAACGCAGCATCTGCACATCCGACATCAATAAAATGAATCTTAAATGTCTGTGCTGCTTTTGCCGTATGCATTCCATGCCCAGTTACAACTGTTGTGCAGACCAATATCCATGCCAGAAAGCACACTGCAAGTTTCCTTATAATGTTCCTCATTTGTTACTCCCTTTCTTTGTTTTTCATCTTTATTCTTGATATTTCTTTTTTATATTCGAATTTTAACACGTTCTTAATATTTTTGCAATTTTTTTGAAATATTTTATCATCTATTTTTACATGAACAGAGGAAGAGTTCCTCCTTTGGGAACTCTTCCTCTTAACTTATCATATTCAATACTATATTTCAAGACTCTATATAAGACTATCTGATCTTATCTAAGTGCCAGATATCATCAACATATTCCTGAATTGTACGGTCAGATGAGAACTTGCCACATCCTGCTGTGTTGGTCATCGCCATCTTAGCCCATCCTTTTGTATCTCTATATGCTTCTTCTACTTTCTTCTGAGCTTCTGCATATGAACGGAAGTCTTTTAAGATGAAGTACATATCTGCCTGGCTTCCTGTATCACCAAATAACAGACTCTGGTACAGATCTTTGTAAAGTTCTGGATCACCATTTGCATATGTTCCATCTACTAACTGATCTAAGACTTCATGGATGTCTTTATCTTTCTGGTAAATCTCATATGGATGATATCCACCGTTATTCTCATAATTGATAACTTCTTCTGAGCTCATACCGAAGATAAATGCATTCTCAGCTCCAACTTCATCAACGATCTCTACATTCGCTCCATCCATTGTTCCAAGTGTTGGTGCACCATTTAACATGAACTTCATGTTACCTGTTCCTGATGCTTCTTTGGATGCTGTTGAAATCTGTTCGCTGACATCTGCTGCCGCAAAGATCCATTCTGCATTAGATACACGATAATCTTCAATAAATACAACCTTTAACTTACCTTTGATGGATGCATCATTATTTACTTTATCAGCTACAGAGTTGATCAGTTTGATCGTCTGTTTTGCACGAAGGTATCCAGCTGCTGCCTTAGCACCAAAAATGAATGTTCTTGGATAGAACTTCATATTTGGATTCTTCTTTAACTGATTATACAGATACATCACATGTAAAATATTCATCAGCTGACGTTTGTATTCATGAAGTCGTTTTACCTGTACATCAAAGATGGATGTTGGATCAACTTCTACGCCATTGTGTTCTAAGATATATTTTGCAAGACGTTTTTTATTCTGCAGTTTGATATCCATAAATTCTTTCTGAGCTTTTGGATCATCCACATATTTCTTCAGTCCTGACATTAAAGAAAGGTCTGTTGCCCATGTGTCTGTTCCAAGTTTCTTTGTTACCCAGTCTGCAAGTAATGGGTTTCCATGCATTAAGAAACGTCTCTGTGTGATTCCATTTGTCTTGTTGTTGAATTTCTCTGGCATCATCTGATAGAAATCTTTTAATTCCTGATTCTTTAAGATTTCTGTATGAAGTTTTGCAACACCATTGACAGAATATCCTGCTGCGATCGCCATATGTGCCATACGTACCTGTCCATCCCAAAGGATCGCCATCTTCTTGACTTTCTCTTCGTTTCCTGGATACATCTCACGGATCTTGTTTACGAAACGACGGTCGATTTCTTCTACGATCTGGTATACTCTAGGAAGTAATTTTGAGAATAAGTCGATTGGCCATTTCTCTAACGCTTCTGCCATGATCGTATGATTTGTGTATGCACAAGTCTTTGTTGTAACTTCCCATGCTTCATCCCATCCAAGACCTTCTTCATCCATTAAGATTCTCATAAGTTCTGCAACAGATACTGTTGGATGAGTATCGTTCATCTGGATCGTCATCTTCTCGTAAAGTTTTGTAATGTCATCGTGGTTTTTCTTATATTTGGCTACTGCTGCCTGTAAACTTGCAGATACAAAGAAATACTGCTGTTTTAAACGAAGCTCTTTTCCTTCGTAGTGATTATCGTTTGGATATAATACTTCTACGATGTTCTTTGCAAGGTTCTTCTGTTCTACTGCTTTGTCATATTCACCTTTATCAAAAGAATCCAGCTGGAAGTCAGTGATCGCTTCTGCATCCCAGATCCTTAATGTATTAACGATATGATTTCCATATCCTACGATCGGATAGTCAAATGGGACTGCCATAACTGACTGATAGTTCTCCTGAATGAAGTTGGTTCTTCCAGTTGCTTCATCATATTCTGTACGGATATTTCCACCGAAACGTACTTCTTTGGCATATTCCGGACGTTTTAATTCAAATGGATTTCCATTCTTTAACCATTCATCTGGTACTTCTATCTGATATCCGTCTTTGATCTTCTGTTTGAACATTCCGTATTGATAGCGGATTCCGCATCCATATGCTGCATATCCAAGTGTTGCCAATGAATCAAGGAAACATGCTGCTAATCTTCCAAGACCACCATTACCAAGTGCTGGGTCTGGTTCCTGGTCTTCAACGGCATTCAGATCTACGCCTAATTCATCGAGTGCTTCTTTCACTTCTCCATACATACTCATGTTAATGAGGTTATTTCCAAGTGCTCTTCCCATCAGGAATTCCATGGACATATAATATAAAATCTTTGGGTCTTTCTCTTCGTAGGTCTTCTGAGTATCCATCCAGTCCTCAATGATCCACTCTTTCAGGGCATAAGCCACAGCCTGATAAATCTGCTGCTGGGATGCATTATCAAGCTCAACTCTGAACTGAGTCTTTAGATTATTGAGTACTTCCTGTTTAAACAGTTTCTTATCAAATCTTTCTGTTTTCATGATTGTCTCTTCCCCTTTCGTGTTCCCAGTGTGTTATTAATTTTATCATATAAATTGGAAATATGATACAAAAATTACAAATATCATTTGTATTTTTTTTCGTAAGTTCTTCTAATTATACAAACTAGCTGCCACGCATAATTTTCCATATCCAATTTCATTGTTTGGATAGTCCAAAAATCCATTCATTTTCCTTGCACCTTTATGAAAATAAGCTTTGATCCGCTCTCCATACAAATAAGGATCATTTTTTCTTATGATCCCCCATTCCATCAAAAGAGCTGCCGCTCCTGTGACAAATGGCGTTGCCATTGACGTCCCGGACAAACTGTTTTCACCGCCTCCCGGTGCTGCTGCCAAAATTCCAACTCCAGGTGCCACAAGATCTGGTTTCTTTACACCATATCTTTGATCACCCCGCCCCGAAAAATCTGCATAGGACTGATATCTGACATCATACGCACCTGCTGAGATCACTTTTTCTGCAGTTGATGGGATTGTTAAAGTAAACTCTTTATCTGGCTCTAAAAATCTAGTTTCCTGATTACTTCCTAAGGATACCGGAAGCCACATCTGATATTCCCCATTTCTGATATTTCGTGGAATCAATGTAAGATTCCATTGTCCACTCTCTATATGATTTCCTTCCTGCACAATAAAACTAAGGAATATTTCCTGCCTTACATTGTACGGTGTTGGATAACCATTGTATACAAAGACGATCGTATTTCCATATGCATATTGTGACTTTCCCTGTTTATCTGTGATCTCATAAGATATTCCCGATGGAGATTCCAGCTGTATTCTTAACTCATCCACGAAATCTTTCCATATCTGGAGATTTAGATTCTGCTCAAATGGTGCAATATCCAATAAGATTTTTTGTTCTTCTTTGATCAGCTTTCCTTGTTTATGCTTTCCACTATTTCCCTCATTTCCTGTTCCAATGCAGATCGTACATTTCCATTGCTGTGCGATCTGTGATATAAATCTTTCTAACAAGGAATTTCCTCTGTGATCTCCATAATTATGTCCATAACTGATATTGACCGCAACCGGCCGTCCTGCCTGTGATGCTTCATTGATCACATATTGTAATGCTGTCATCAATTGTGTCGTCCTTGGGAAACCTTTTTCTCTCGTATCTCCCAATTTCACAACGATCAGTTCTGCCTCTGGTGCAACCCCGTTTATCCCGGCACAGATTGAAGCTACATGTGTTCCATGCCCAGATCGATCTCTGCTCCGAAAATCGTATCTTCCACTTTCTGAGTGCAATACTTTATTGATTTCTTCTTTTGTATAGAGATTTCCGTTAAGAAATGGTTTAGGCGGACTTCCTTTGACCGTTTGATCCCATAGTGCATAAATCTTAGTATCTCCATTTTCATCTATAAAATCCGGGTGAAAAATATCAATCCCTGTATCGATCACAGCGACAAAAACACCTCTTCCAGTCAATGAAAGAGGTGGATTCTTGACCGACAACATACAAGATGCGGCTATCGATGGCTGTCGACTTAATAATAGATTTTTCGGTTTTTCTATATAAATAACTTGTTCATTTGCCCCAAATGCTTCCAACTCGTCTTCTTTTATATAGGCGATCGCATAACCCATACTCAACGGTTCGATCCTCGTTGTGTCTGACCATCTGATCGTATCAAGTGTGCCTGCGTAGCGAAATATGATCTCCCACTGATCCGTTTCTTTATCGTATCCTGCATCTAAATCTTTGGATCTCTCCCGTTCTTCTTCGCTAAGATCCAGAGCAAGATTTAATTGATTTTCAAACTTTTCATCCTGTTCCATACGATACCTGCACACTTTCGTTTTTCTTATCTTATGCAAAATCTGTGAGGTTTATTCTTAGATTGCTCATATCTCTTTTTTGCAGTATTTCCATACGGATGCACAAATTCCGTAAACAGAAGATGCTGTCATGATCCCTGCCGCAACCGCCACTGCGATCAGCAATGTTTTTTGCCCATATAAATAAAATAAATGCCACTGTTTTGCCAAGACATAATTCATCGTATAGTATAAATTTCCACCTGGTACTAATGGAATGATTCCCGTGATCAAAAATACTGTTACAGGAGTTTTTAAGATCCTTGCCATTGTTTCTGCATAAATCGTCGCAACTGCGGCCGCTGCCAGATTCGCCACAAATGTACTTGGCATCTCATTCCACACGATAAGATAGGCGATCCATGATACCATCCCAGAAATCCCAGCCATACAAAGTTTTTTCCCTCGAAGATTATAAAGTACTGCAAATCCAAAACTTCCGACAAAACTTGCCAGTACCTGTATGATCTCTGCTTTCATTTATAACACACCTCCTAAGAACATCAATGCCATAAAAGAACCTGCTGCAAGGAATACAGCTAACAGTATCGATTCACAGACTCTTAAGATTCCTGACATCATGTCTCCACCGATCATATCCCGAAGTGCATTAACAAATGCAACTCCAGGAACCAACAGCATGATATTACCGATGATGATCTTTCCATAATCCTCCGTCAGTCCGAATTTTGCACTGATATATGCAAATGCTGCAACAAAAAATGATAATAGAAAGTTTAATACCATTTCGTTGGGTGCTAAGATCTTAATATATCTTGCAAGAACCGCGACAAATGCCCCTGCGATCATTGCTATGATTCCTTCTGTAATGCCACCTCCATAAAATGAAGTCCATGCTGCTGCAATGACCGCTGATGTAAGAACTTCCTCTGTAAAAACGACGACTTTTCCCTTTTTAATCTCTGAAATCTTTCGTTTTACTTCCTCTTCTTCCGGAAGTTCTTTGCACATATATCTTGATAACTGATTTAACTCATCCAGTTTGGTAAAGTCTGTCTTATATGACCTGATACGCTTTGTCTGCGTTAAGATTTCTCCTTTTTCATCTTCGATCGTTGTTACAATACTTGATGTGATAGAAAATACATTGGCTTCTTTTGCTCCATACGCCTTGCAGATTCTTGAAATCGTATCTTCTACCCTTGAAACACCTGCTCCTGACACTAGCATGCATTCTCCGATCTCCATTGCGTATTTTAATACTTTTTTCATTTCCATAACATCTATCTCCTGCTATCTATTGTATCGAAATTGACTGTATTGTAACACAAAAGAAACCCTTGTGCTATGATCACACAAGGATTTCATGTAAAATTCATGTTTTGTTTACATTTCTTCGAGATGAAAAGAAGATTAATGCTATTAATCATCAATCTTATGTGTCCAAGCAACCGCCAATGCACCTGCACCAATATGACATGCAACACTTAAAGATAACGGATCTTGCTGGAATTCCATTCCTGGAAATTCTGCCATCAGTTCTTCTTTCCATTTGAGCGCTGCCTCTTCATCTTTTGTATATGCAGACTGAAGATATGCGTGTTTACCAAAATCTCCATCTTGGAAACGCTCTTCTAACTCTTTTCTTACTGCTGCGATCATCTTTTTCTTTGCCTGTTTGACACCTCTTGTCTTCGCAAATGCATCCAGCTTCTCGCCATGGATCTGTAAAACTGGTTTGATTCCAAGCACTGTACCGATGGCTGCTCCTGCTGCTGTAACACGTCCGCCTTTCTTCAGATACTTTAACGTATCTACCATGATATAGATTCCGGAATCTAATTTGTCTGCTTCTAAGATGTCTTTGATCTCTTTGGCTGACTTTCCTTCTTCCGCTAATTTGGCCGCATCTAAGACAGACTGTCTCTGTGTGACAGAAATCCTCTGGTTATCTACAACCTGAACTTTTCCATCGTAATCATCTGCTAACATTGCCGCTGTCGCACAGGAACTGCTTAATCCACTGGACATCGCGATGTGCACGATCTCATCATGGTCTTCTAATAACTTCTCCCACAGATCCAACACATCTCCAGGTGCAGGCTGAGATGTTTTGATATCTTCATCTTCGTTTAACTTCTGATAAAATTCATCCTGTGTTAATGTAATATCTTCAAAATATAATTCTTCGTTAATATAAAATGGCATTGGAATCACTGAGATTCCTAATTCTTTACCTTCTTTTTGAGTAATTCCGCTGTTACTATCTGTTACGATCGCAATCTTGCCCATTCTTCTAATCCCTTTCTTTAAATTTCCTATCAATATATCTATTTTTTGCCTTTATCTCACATCATAACAGAGATTCATAGATATCGTCAAAGGTTTTCCCCTCATATTTTGAAAAAATACATAACTATTTTGTGATTTCCTGCAAAAATCTTGCAATTGGAAATCCTACAACATTGTAGTAATCTCCTTCGATCCCTTTGATAAAGACAGCTGCTTTTCCTTGAATCCCATAAGATCCAGCCTTATCCATAGGTTCTCCAGTCTTGATATAACGATCGATCTGCTCATCACTGATCTCATAAAATGTAACTTTTGTTTCTTCATAAAATGTTTTTGTTTTTCCATCTTCGATGACGCAAACTCCTGTATACACTTCATGTGTCTGTCCGCTTAACATCGTAAGCATTCTTTTTGCGTCCGCTTCGTCTGCTGGTTTTCCAAGAATCTGCCCCTGATAGGCTACAACAGTATCTGCTCCCACGACCATACTTTGTTTCTCTGATTTCTTATATATGTCTTTCGCTTTGATCGATGCTAATTCCATAACTACTTCATTTGGCGCTGTTTTTGTTGTGATCTCTTGTGCATCGCTTGGCATAACATCAAATTTCAGATCGGCAAGTTCCAGGATTTCTTTTCTTCTTGGGGAAGCAGATGCTAATATAATATGTTTCATTTGTTTTATACCTCTTATTTTACTTAAGTTATCAAATTCTCCTGTGAATTACCCCTCCCATGCGGTACAGTAGTTCCTATGGAAGTGGCTTCTAACAGTCGTGACAGTTACCCATTCCTGACCAAAAGATTGGCTGTCCGTACCAATCAAGGCATATTCACTTATGCCGCTATCCCTTTGACGGGAATACCTTTCAGATTCAGTTTGTGGAATCCATACACATCAGGAGCAGAAAGAAACGTATAATCTCTGGTATCTTTCCAGATATCAGGGATCGCTTTCCGCATGATATTTGCTGCTGCGTGACAATCCGCATTTAAGATCATTCCGTTAGAGCAACGGTATAAACCACGTTTGATCCTCTTTCCAGAAAACGAAGCATCCTTATCATCGACACCATAGGTTGGGATCCTGTCATTTGCGATCAGATCCGCTTTGGAAGTATAACTTTCTTCCTGCTCTATGATTCTGATACCGGCATTCAGAGCTTTATATGTGATCATTGTCCGCAGGAGAGTGATCGGCATGGAGACAAAATTCTGGTTGTTGATCTTATTCATATTGGATCTCTGCTTCCAGAGCAGATTCACACCAAGGATCAGTGTTCCACACTGGTGTTCCATACAGAAGTCAATGATACTACGACTGATCTTGTGGCACTGGTCTTTCACAAAATTGGCATAATGGAAAGAAAGGTCTCTTAACCGCTTGGAAACAGCGTGTTTCTTTTCATGACCTTTTGTGATGATGGAGACATACTTTGCTCTCTGTTTATGGAACCATTGGATCTTGGATAAGACAGCTCCGCCTTTGTATATTGCGGATGAGTGATCATCACATACGATCGCTGCGAAGTTATCTGTTCCAAGATCAATGGCACATACATGAGATCCGGAAGGATCAAATGCAACATCTGGTTCTTCCAGTGTCAGACAGAGTAAAAAACGACCATAATACGGTTTGATCTTGACTTCTTTTAATACAGGATCCGAAGAAAGATTTGAAAAGTACAAGCGTTGCTTTTGCAAAGGCAGTTTTAAGGACATCCCGATATCGTCCCGATACAAGACAGCATCCTGGTTTGTGATGATCACAGTCGTCAGGTCACTTTTCTTATAGCGAGGCATCTTAGGCTTACCCAGATACTTTTCTGGATGCTTTTTATATTCTCTTAAAGAAGCAAGCCAGTTTTTGAAATCTGTGACTGTCTGTTTGACCATCTGCTGTGCTGTCTGTCTTGGAAGTCCGGAAAAGAAATCTGCATTCTCTGTGACACGCATCATCTTTTCAAGGTGTGTATAAGAGATCACTCTGCGGACGTGCATGTTTGGATAAGATCGTTGTAATAACGCAACTTCTTGAAAGACTTCGACTTCGTTCTCTGTCCGATGTTCTTTGTCATAACCGGTAAAGATATTCCGCACACGAAAAAGAGCTGCATTGTACAACAGCTTGGACTTTCTGCACAGATCGTCAAAATATGGATATAACAGATCATCCGAAGAAATGATTCTTTGTGTCACACGGTATGCCATATGGTTGTCTCCTTTCTGATATGTTGAAAATATCGTACTTTTATAGTATAATTATACCAAACATATGTTTAGTTGTAAAGGAGATACGTCATGCGAAAGAAAGATAATACAGATTATTATATAAACCGGCATAGTTGCTTTTTATTGCAATACCATATCGTGTTTGTTACAAAATACAGACATCCAGTCTTAACAGACAAAGTAAAAGATGTTGTTTATGAACGTATCCACTATGTAGCAGATCAAAGAGGGTTTCACATCCTAGAGATCAATGGCGAATCGGATCATGTCCATATCCTGATGGAAGCTGATACAACAACTTCACCGGCGGAACTTGCAAATGTTTTAAAAACACAAACAGCACGAAAAGCACGAAAGTTGTATGGCGAAACCATTTTAAAAAAATATTACTGGAAACCTTATTTTTGGTCGGATAGTTATTTTATTTCATCTGTTAGTGAAAACAGTCTGCACACAATAAAACAGTATATTCGGAATCAGGGGAAACGTTAATGTGTCCGTCAGGACGCATTCACCCACACCCATATTAAAATATGGACGTGGTACTCTGCTTAGATTTTATAGAACAAAAAAGCAGCTTTTCATACACTTTCGCATACAAAAAGCTGTTTTGTCATTCTTAATTAATCTTCAATCTTTTCTTCTAATTTCAGATTGATTCTTCCCATCTTGTCGATCTCTAATACTTTGACAGCTACTTTGTCTCCGATATTCACGACATCTTCTACTTTCTCAACTCTTTCATTAGAAAGTTTTGAAATGTGGATCATTCCGTCTTTGTTTGGAGAAAGCTGTACAAATGCACCGAAGTTCATGATCCTTACAACTTCACCTTCGTAAATATCTCCAACATTCAATGGTTCTACGATGGATTTGATGATGCTGATCGCTTTATCGATCATTGCCTGATCTTCGCTTAAGATATCAATACGTCCACTTTCGTCAATATCGATCTTAACACCTGTTTCATCAATGATTCCATTGATCGTTTTACCCTGTTTACCGATAACTTCTGAAATCTTCTCAGGATCGATCGTATACTGAGAGATCTTTGGAGCAAATTCTCCGACGTGGTCTCTTGCAGCTGGGATCACTGGATTCATAACATCATGAAGGATATGTGTTCTTGCTTCTTTTGTTCTTGCAATCGCTTCTCGGATGATCTGTTCTGTCAATCCATGAATCTTGATATCCATCTGGATCGCTGTGATACCTTTGTCTGTACCTGCTACTTTAAAGTCCATATCTCCAAAGAAGTCTTCTAGTCCCTGAATATCTGTTAAGATGATGTAATCGTCATCTCCTTCTCCAGTTACAAGTCCAACAGAGATACCTGCAACTGGAGCTTTCACTGGAACACCTGCTGCCATTAATGACAGAGATGAAGCACAGATACTTCCCTGAGATGTAGATCCATTAGATTCCATGATCTCTGATACTGTACGGATCGCATATGGGAATTCTTCTTCACTTGGTAATACTGGAACTAACGCACGCTCTGCTAATGCACCATGTCCGATCTCACGACGTCCTGGTCCTCTGCTTGGTCTTGTTTCTCCTACAGAGTAAGAAGGGAAGTTATAGTGATGCATATAACGTTTTGTTGTTTCTGTTACATCGATTCCATCAAGACGCTGTGCTTCAGATAATGATCCAAGTGTTGTCACTGTCATAACCTGAGTCTGTCCTCTCTGGAATAATGCAGATCCGTGAACTCTTGGCAGGCAGTCAACTTCTGCGTGAAGTGGACGGATCTGTTTGATATCACGACCATCTGGACGTTTGTGATCTTTTAAGATCATCTTACGGACAGTCTTCTTCTGGAATGCATAAACAGCTTCACCGATCTGTGCTAACCATTCTTCATTCTCAGCATATCTTTCTTCTAATTTTTCTTCGATCGCACGGATATTTGCTTCTCTTGTCTGTTTGTCATCTGTAAATACAGCTTCTTCCATTGCTTCTGGAGTAATGAAAGCTACCATATCATCATACATCTCTGGATCTACGATATGATGCTCGTAGTCATGTTTTTCTTTTCCACATTCAGCAACGATCGTATCGATGAATTGGATGATCTCCTGATTCACTTCGTGAGCTTTGAAGATTGCTTCTAACATCACATCTTCTGGTACTTCATTCGCACCAGCTTCGATCATGATAACTTTTTCTCTTGTAGATGCAACAGTTAATGCAAGATCAGAAACTTCTTTCTGTGCAGAAGTTGGGTTGATCACGAATTCTCCATCGATCAGTCCTACCATTGTAGATGCTGTAGGCCCGTCAAATGGGATATCTGAAATTGCTGTTGCGATCGCAGAACCAAGCATTGCTGTAAGTTCTGGGCTGCAATCTGGATCTACAGACATAACTAAGTTGTTTAATGCAACGTCATTTCTGTAGTCTTTTGGAAACAGTGGTCTCATTGGGCGATCAATCACACGGTCTGTAAGAATTGCATTCTCAGAAGGTTTTCCTTCTCTCTTTAAATATCCACCTGGGATCTTACCTACTGCGTATAATTTCTCTTCATATTCTACACTTAATGGGAAGAAATCAATTCCATCTCTTGGCTTTTCAGATGCTGTTGCTGTAGATAATACAACAGTATCACCGTAGTGCATAAATGCTGCACCGTTTGCCTGTGCTGCAACACGTCCAACTTCTACCATCAGTGTACGTCCTGCAAGTTCCATACTAAACTGTTTTGTCATAGTTCGTCTCCTTTATATTTTTTGTCTTAAGGCGCCGAAACAACTGAAAAACCGACTACTTGTCTTCCTTCATGTTGTAATAAGCTTTTCAGCAGTCTCGGAAAACGCCTCAGTAACTTAGTTAGTATAGCATGGTTTGTTTAAAAAAACCAGATGATTTTTATTTTATTGGCGATTTCATCGAAATTTCCTATGCAATAAAAAACTGCCGCATGACATTCCATGCGGCAGTTTCAATATCTTCATTGATAAGATTATTTTCTTAATCCTAATTTTTCGATTAATGAACGATATCTTTCAACATCTTTGCTCTTTAAGTAAGCTAATAAGTTACGTCTCTTACCAACCATCTTAAGAAGTCCTCTTCTTGAATGATGATCTTTTGGATGCTGATTGAAGTGATCCTGAAGTTCGTTGATTCTAGCTGTTAAGATTGCTACCTGAACCTCTGGTGAACCTGTATCTTTTGCGTCTTTACCGTATTTAGCTACGATTTCTGCTTTCTTTTCTGATGAAATCATTGTGTTTTCCTCCTTAAAATTCTTATATCGCCTGATACCAGGAAAGGGTTGGAGTGCCCAAATCTGAGTATCGGTTTCACTAACTTTTATAGAATATCATAGGTTTCTATGATTTGTAAAGAACTTTTTTATTTTTCTTTCTTTTTTCCTAATTGATGGTTTTTCTTTGCTGCTGCAGTCACAGCTTCGATCACTGCACTTCTCATTCCTTTTTTCTCAAGAACGTTAACCGCTTCGATCGTTGTTCCTGCTGGAGAACATACAGCATCTTTTAATTCTCCTGGATGCTGTCCTGTCTCAAGAACCATCTTTGCACTTCCTAGTAATGTCTGTGCAGCGAATGTATATGCCTGCTTTCTTGGCAGTCCCTGTGCAACTGCTGCATCCGCCATTGCCTCAATAAACATATAAACATAGGCTGGACCACTTCCACTGACTCCAACAACGGCATCCATTAGATTCTCTGTGATCTTTTCCGCTTTTCCAAAACTTTCAAAAATCTTATGTACTAGGTCAAACTCTTCTTCCGTTACATATTCATTACAGCATAGTCCTGACATTCCTTCTCCTACCAGAGCTGGCGTATTTGGCATCACACGTACGATCTTAACTTCTTTTCCAAATTGACGCTCTGCTGCTTCCATAGAAACACCTGCTGCGATCGTTACGATGATCTGTTCTGAGCTTACTTCATCTCTGATCTCTTTGATCACAGCTGGGTATACCTGTGGCTTTACAGATAACACTAAAATATCTGATTGTTTTGCCACTTCTTTGTTGTCTGTTGTTGTAATGATTCCAAATTCATCTTTTAGTTTCGCTGTTTTTTCTTCTCGTGGATTGGATACGATCAATTCCTGTGGACTTACGACTTTCTGTGTCAAAATTCCAGTGATCATTGCTTGTGCCATATTTCCACATCCGATAAATCCAAGTTTCATTCCGTTTTTCCTCCTATGATTGTTCTAATTATCCAGCTTGTTCAGTAATTTTTCAAAATACTCTGGCAAAGGCACTTCAAACTCCATATATTCTCCAGTTCTTGGATGTACGAATCCAAGGACCTTCGCATGAAGACACTGCCCTTCCAGTGTATACTTTGACTTCTTTGGTCCATAGACATCATCTCCTAGCAATGGATGCTTGATCGATGCCATATGCACACGGATCTGATGAGTCCTTCCTGTCTCTAATTGACATTCGATATAAGTAAAACCTTTCTTTAGACGTTTTAATACCTTATAATGCGTCACTGCATGTTTTCCATCCATGACGATTCCCATCTTCTTGCGGTCTTTTAAGCTTCTTCCGATCGGTGCATTGACTGTCCCTTCTTCTTCCTTGATATTTCCATAAACGATTGCATGATATTTTCTTGTGATCGAATGATCATATAACTGCTTGGCAATGCTTTGGTGTGCCATATCGTTCTTACAGACGATCAGGATCCCTGTTGTGTCTTTATCAATCCGATGCACGATTCCAGGCCTTAACACTCCGTTAATTCCTGACAGATCATCCTTACAATGTGCCATCAATCCATTGACCAGCGTACCACTGTAATGTCCTGCTGCCGGATGCACTACCATGCCTTTGGGCTTATTGATCAAAATAACATCCTGATCTTCATAGACAATATCAAGATTCATCTCCTCTGGCAAAATCTCAAGTTCTGTCGGTTCTGGAACCTGTAAGGTGATCACATCTCCTTCTTTACACTTCTTATTGCCTTTGGAAGTCTTGCCATTTAATGCTGCACGTTCTTCCTTACACAATTTATTGATATAACTTCTCGTAAGATCGCTGCACTGCTCCGAAAGCACCACATCCAGACGCTTACCTGCCATTTCACTTGTCACTTTAATTTCTATTGTCTCGTCCATGTTTTCCTTTCCTGTTAAGAAAATCAAGATCTTCTTCCTTATAGAAAAATAAGATCAAGATCAAAAGTAATATCATTGTTACGGTCACATAAATATCTGCAACATTAAAGACTGGAAAATCAATCCATTTAAAATAAAAGAAATCAACCACATATCCCCTGAATACTCTGTCGATCAGATTTCCAAACGCTCCTGCCATGATCAATGCATAACTGATACGAAGTGGTATATATTTCTTCGTCTGTGGTATTCTCCGATAGATCCATGTTAAGATCACTGCAGCAGCTACTGTGATCAATACAAAGAAAATCTGATGATCCTGAAGGATTCCAAAAGCCGCCCCTCGATTCTCCAGATAAGAAAGTTCAAATACATTTGGGATCACAACGATCCCTTCTGTACCTCGAAGTGCAGATAATGCCCAGACTTTACTTAACTGATCGATCAAGATCAGCCCTATGATATATATATAAATACGAATCTGTTTCTTCATGTCTCGTCCTTAAAAACTCATCCCTGTAATACTTGTTTCATTTCATCATCCGTCACGCTCATATCAACATATGCATCTCCGACAGATCTTAACAATACAAATTTGATCTTATCTCCGACCATCTTCTTATCGGATTTGGTTGTTTTTACAATATCATCTGCTGAAAGTTCACTGATATCTCCATTCATATCAAATGCTTCAAAAACACCTTTGATATCATCAACTTCTTCTTTACTGATATTTCCTTTTATACAAGAAATCTCTACTGCCAGACAGCACCCAGCTGCCACACACTCTCCATGAAGCCATGTAAAATCCTTTAGTTTCTCGATCGCATGCCCTAAAGTATGTCCAAAGTTTAATAGCGCTCTCTCACCCTTTTCCTTTGGATCACGTTCTACCACACCGCCTTTGATCAGACAGCTTTGATAGATCATTTCTTTCACTGCTTCATGCTCTCTTGCCTTGATCGCATCTATATTTTCTTTGATCCATTCATAATAATCGGCATCTTTGATCAATCCGTGTTTGATCACTTCTCCCATTCCAGAGAAATATTCTCTCTCTGGCAGAGATTTTAAGGTTGTTGTATTGATGTATACAAGTTTTGGCTGATGGAAAGCCCCAACCATGTTCTTATACTGTAAGAAATCAACACCAGTCTTTCCACCGATACTGCTGTCAACCTGAGATAGAAGTGTTGTTGGAACCTGTACAAAATCAATGCCTCGAAGATATGTTGCAGCAGCATATCCTGTCATATCCCCGACAACTCCTCCACCTAGAGCGATCAACAGATCCTGTCGGTCAAAATGATTGATGATCAGTTCTTCATATAATGCTTCGATCGTCTTTAACTGCTTATGTTTTTCCCCGGCTTCAAAACTGAATGTGATTGTTTTGGAAGCCTTGGATGAGATCAGTTCACAAACTTCTTTTAAATAGATTGGTGCAACATTGCTTTCTGTCACAATGCAGACTTTTTTCTTCTCAATTTCAAGGAATTCCATCTGGTCCAGGAGGTCTGCAAAGGAATCTCTTAATACGATATCATATGCTTTCTTTCCTTCATTGCAGATCTCAATCTTATTGTTCATTTCCAAATTGTTTTTGCTGTTCATCTTCTTCATCTCCATCTGTCTGCTCACATCCTGCAATTTCGAATTCCATCTCATAAACGGGATTATCTAAAATATCCATCTGCCCATTGATAAACTGCTTCATTCTGGCTTTGTAGCTCTGATAATCACTTTCCAGTTTACGGATCAGCTTCTGATAATTCTCAATCGTCTTTTCATGCTGTTCTTTCTCTTCTTTAAAGTCTTCCTTCGCACTTGTTAAGATCTTCTCTGCCTGATCCTCTGCCTCTGATACCAACTGTTTTGCATTACGGGATGCTTCTGCTTCTAATGCCTGTGCTTTATTGTTTGCATTCTCAATTGTCTCTTTGGATGTCTCTTCCGCAAGAACCAATGCTCTCTTTAAGGATTCTTCGATCGTGCGGTAATGGCTTAAGTTCTCTGTCAATGCAGATACTTTCTCTCGCAGTTCGTTGTTTTCTTTATAAACTTTCTCATAGTCTTTCGCTAATTCTTCTAAGAATTCATCAACTTCGACTGCTTTGTAGCCAAATCCTCTTCTTAGTTCCTTCCCTAATACCTCAACTGGTGTAATCATATATCCCTCCTATTGAAAGATCGCCAGTGTGATAAACTGACGGCCTTTTTTTGATGTTTTTCCTAAATCTTCCACCAGAAACTTCCCATATCCGCGCACGGATATGATATCGCCCTGTTTGATCTTTTGTCCACCTGATAAACACATCTTTCCATTATGAAATACTTTCTGGCTCTTTAGCAGCTTCTCACTGATATTCCTGGATAAAGAAAAAGCCTGTGAAACCAGAACATCCAGCCTCATGGACGCAACAAATCCTTCTTTTTTCTTGTATTTTTGGACATATCCAGTCTCTTCCCATGAAACTTCTTCCACAAAAACTCGCGTATGCCTTACCTGATCAAGCTGTTCTTTGATCACACCTATGATATGTTCCATACAGAAAATATAGGCATATCTCCCATCGATCAGGATATCACCGATCAAATGTCTCTCGATCCCAAGGTTCATCAATGCTCCAAGATAATCTCTGTGGCTTAATTCTTCTGCGAATTTATCAAAAACAGGTGAGATCCTGGCACAAACCACTGGAACCTCACCCTGATAACCAAATAATTCTTCTGAGCCAAACATCACCACTGCCCTTGTAAAATACTTATGCCCTCCAACAAGTATTGGATGTGCATAAGCAAGTTCTTGCTTCATATCCTGATAGATACTCTGTTCATATTCATTCAGAAAGTGTGTATATGTATAGATATTCTGATTATATGCTTTCTCACATAATTCCATCAGACGTTTCTTTAATAACTCTTCTTCCTTCATGATCTTTTATTTTAACTGTGGTGAGATCGTATTCTCATTCATGATCTCGCTTTTTAAATCTCCACTGACTTCAATACTGTCTGGTGCTGCAATAAAAATATTGTTTGATACTGCCTGTAAGGATCCATTGATCGCATAAGTTGCTCCGCCCACAAAATCAATACTTCTCTGTGCAACTGTAAGTTCTACACCTTCCAGATTGATCACAACTGTTCTTCCTTCTTTTAAAAGATCTGCTGCCGTCTGTGCTTCTGCAAAATCCTGTGGCTTTATTACATAAACTTCCACGCCTCTTCCATTCATAGATACGACCTTGCTTCCTGTACTTGTAAATCTTCGTTTCTTTGCTTCTCTGCTTGCTGTAATTGTATTATCAAACGGCTGACTTATCTTGCTGTTACTGCTTTCTTCTTCTACTTCAGGCTCTTTCTTCTTAAAGAAGGAGAAAGTACTTCTTGGTTCTTCCTCTTCTTCCTCATCGTCTTCGTACTCTTCATATTCTTCATCGTACTCTTCATCGTCTGATAGTTTCATAAAGTTCAGCAGTTTGTCAACTGTACCTTTCATAGATCTTCCTCCACTAAATATTATAGTTTCTCTCTCCAAAGATTGCCGTTCCAACTCTTACCATTGTCGCACCTTCTTCTACTGCGATCTCATAATCATTGGTCATTCCCATGGAAAGTATACTCATATCTACATTATCGAAGTTTTTGTTGTTGATGTCAACAGATAATTGCTTCATCGCACGGAAATACTTACGATTGTCTTCTGGATCATCAACAAATGGTGCAATCTGCATTAACCCTTTGATCTTTACATGTTCTAAGGCAGAAATCTCTTTCACCACATCAAAAACATCTTCTGGATTCAATCCAAATTTGGTATCTTCGTGTGCAAAATTCACCTGGATCAGAATTGGAACTTCTTTGACATCATGCTTTGCAGCTTCTTTGTCGATCGCCTGTGCAAGTTTTATGGAATCTACAGAATGGATCAATGCTACTTTATCCACGATATATTTAATTTTATTGGTCTGAAGATGTCCGATCAGATGCCATCTTACCGGCCAACTGATATTTGCATATTTATCTCTGATCTCCTGTACCTTATTCTCTCCAAAATCAAGTACTTTTTCTTTTCTTAATTCTTCTACCATTTCTAATGGTTTGGTCTTGCTGACTGCGATCACTGTCACTTCTCGTGGATCACGTCCTACACGTTTACAAGCTTCTTCTACATGTTTCTTTACTTCATTATAGCGTTCGATCAACATATCCAATTCCTTCTTTCTGTAATTCTTATAAATTTATATGCCTTAATATATGATCTGGTTTTCCTTGATCGTTGTTCCATCAAGAACAATGAAATCATACCGACTAACTCCCTGATTGGTATCATTTGCAATGATCGAATAATCATCTTTCTCGATCAGAATATCGATTGGACGGAAATCCGCATATCCCTGATTTGTACAATAAACTCCTTTTAATGTCTTCATTTTCTCAATCAAAAATGTATCTTTGGAATCCATTGCCTGAAGCACTACGTTCTCTCCAACTTCTTCTGGATCAAGATAACAGTAATCCTTCGTTCTTCCATAGATCGTAAAGCTCTTTTGTTCCACCGTCACATCGCCTTTGTTGCTTGTATCACGTACGGTAAACTGTTCTTTCGCACTGTTATCTCCTTTTGTAAGGTATTTTACTGGAACCTGGTAGAATTTCTTCTTTACAATGGATGTGTTTGGAATCTTTAATCCCTTGTAGGAATCAAGCGTCACATCGATTTCTAAGTAGCGCTCATTGATATAACGTACCGCGTAATCATTAAACTTAAGATATCCAAAATACGAACTTCCCTTTTTGGCGACTTCCACCATTGCTGTGGCTGTTGTCTGATCTTGCAGGAAACGAACCGACACTTCACTTTTATCCTTCAACATCCGATACTGATCTGCTTCTAGTGGAATTACGATCTGCCATTTTTCGCTTTTGTTGATCCTAGCTACAACTTTGCCTTTCTTTACTTTATCGGACGTATTATACCTCTGAACACGATACTGACTTTGGTCAAAATCCTTGCTTGTGATATCTTTTGCGTTCTTACCGTCAAAGTCATCAGAATAAAATTGTGTTACCCCACTACTTGTACTTTTCTGTGTCTCAAAACTTGTATCCCCAAGCTTTTGTTTGACTGCTTCTATAACTGTTTTCATAGAATCTTCACTTAAGTTGAGGATTGCATTCTTGAGATCATATTTCAGATCATAAACCGTGCTGAACTTATGATCACTATATACAGACTGATAATCTGTGATCTTATGCTGAATCTCTTCATCATCGATCACTTTTTTATTTTTCTCAAGCTGCTGCACCTGACTTACAAATGCATCCTGAACCTTCTGATCTTTATCAACCGTAAAGACCGTTCCTGATTTCTTGATCCGTTTTCCTTCTTCTACATAATAGGTAATATAACCGCTTTGTGAAGCCTTTAGAAGTTCCTCATCACGAATCGCAATTCCTGTAAACGATAAGGTATTGGTGATCTTATCTTCCGTTACCTTGTAGACAGTCAGCTTTTTCTTGCCTAGAAACAGGATGACATTAATCAGGATGTAGACCAATATGACTACAAAAATGATCATTCCAATATTCCAATGTATTTTTGTTTTTCGTCTTCGTTTTGCTGCCATCTCTTAAATCTCCCATCGCCTGAGCGCTGCTCCATTTAAATAGTCAAATTTACATCCTTGCATATAATCATTTGTTTCCATGATCTCGTCAAATCGATCTTTTAATTTCCACCAGCTGATGCCCCAGTTAGAAAATGATGCATCTTCCTTGGGCACTCTGCTGAATAGACGCTCGATCACCATATCTTTTCGTACATAACAGATAAAGTTTACCAGTCTGTCCAGATATTCTTTTGGATCACAAAGAGTTATTTTTCCTTCTTTATACTCCTCATACATTTTTGATCCTTTGGGAATATAAAGAGAATGTAATTTTACGATCTGCACTGGAAGTGCAGAAAGAATCTTTGCTGTCTCGATCACATCCGTCATGTCATCTCCTGGCAGATTCAAAATAATATGAGTGCAGATCTCAAATCCATATGGTGCTGTCATTAACACAGCATCTAGATATTCTGCCAGTGTATGTCCTCGATTGATCTTGTTTAAAGTCTTATAATTGACTGTCTGAAGTCCATATTCCATAGAGATCTTCACCTGATATTCTTCAGAAATCTTCTTTAAACAGTCTAAATATTCCTTCGTAATACAGTCAGGTCTTGTGGATACCGAAATTCCTACAATATCTTCCGTCTGTGCTGCTTCTACCAGATACTTTTCAAACTTGTCAACCGGCAGGAATGTGTTCGTATAATTCTGAAAATATGCGATAAATTTCTTTGCTTTATAGCGTTTTGTGATCTTTCCTTTTGTCGCATTCAGCTGTTCACTTACAGATACCTCACTGTTCATAGCTTCAAAGCCGGTTCCCACACCTCCACAGAAAGTGCACCCATCTCCATCCATACGGTTTGGACAAGTCACCGGAAGATTAACTGGTAATTTATATACTTTTTCTCCATATAATTCCTTTAAATGTGTGCTGTAAGCTTTGTATCGTTCCATCTTAGTTTTCCTTTGATAATATATCTGTCATTGTATGGTAAAGAGCTGATTTTGTAACGCCTTTTAACACCACGGAAATGAATTCCTCACCGTCTTTATTCTTTGTAAGAAGAATCAGGCAAGAACCCGCCTGTGTTGTTGTACCAGTCTTGCCTCCGATCATATATACCTGGCTTGGAAGTGTGTATGTTCCAGCAATATACTGATTTGTGGAAGCCATATCATAAATCTTTTGTTCTCCCTTGGAACCAAGATATTCAATCCTGCTGCTTGATCTTCCTGCAATATTAAAGAATTCATTATGTTTAGCTACTTCTTTAAAGATCAGATAAAGATCATACGCTGTAGAATAATGATCACTTAAATGAAGTCCATTCGGATTTGCAAAATGTGTATTGGTTGCTCCAAGTTCTTTGGCTCTCTTATTCATCATTTTTACAAAATTTGCTTCACTTCCAGCCACTGCCTCTCCAAGTGCAACGGCTGCATCATTGGCTGACATAATGATCAATGCATTTAACAATGCTTCCACTGTGATCTTATCCCCTTTCTTCAGGTGGATCGCCACAGCTGCTCCATCAGGGAACGTAATGTCATGTTTGATCGTTACAACCTGACTTAAATTTAAATTCTCCAAAGTCAGCAATGCTGTCATGATCTTTGTTGTACTTGCCGGGTAAGCCTGGTCAAAAACCTTCTGACTAACGATCACTTTATTCTTTGTATTATTAACCAACAGAACTTCCTTGGCTTCTGGATAGTCGTTATTATCCGCCTTTTCTTTGGATACAACCGCTACCTTAGAACCTCTGGATTCCCAACGGTCACTCAATGCATCTTCTTTTAATGTCGTTTCATTCTTCTGATAATGTTCATCATATGATGTAAATCCACCTGTCTTCGCCGATGTCTGGCAGCCAGATAATGCGATCATCATGACGGACATACAAATACAAATTAATTTTTTCATTTTATGCTTTCTGTAAAAAAAGACCGTCGTGTGACAGTCTATTTATACATATTCCTCCAATCTAAATCTCCTCGGTCCAGTGCCAAAATCAATACTTCTGCCGTTGGCAGATTCGTAGCACACGGAATATTATACTGATCACAGAGATTTAAAACATTATAAAAATCTGGTGTTCTCTTCTTATTTGCCGGGTCCTGTAAAAAGATCAAGAGGTCTATTTCATTATTGGAGATCTTAGATCCCATTTGCTGCATACCGCCAAAATGGCCGGCAAGAAGTTTGTGGATCTTTAAGTTTGCAACATCTTCAATCATCTGTCCAGTCGTACTTGTAGCATATAATTTATGTTTTTTTAAAATATCCTGATACGCGATACATAAATTCTGCATCAGGTTCTTTTTGCCATCATGGGCAACTAATCCTACATTCATAGATAGAACCTCCTAGTGTCTTTTTCTTTGTAAATATATATTAAGTACCATTCCTATCGCGATTGACGCCGACATTAAGGAACTTAATCCATAACTGATAAATGGCAGGGGCTGTCCGGTGTTCGGCATGGTTCCTGTAGCAACTGCAATGTTGATAAAAGACTGAAATCCCATATAACACGCAACTCCTACAGCCACATAAGTTCCGATCAGATTCCCTGATTTCTTCGCCACATTCATGCACTGATATACAAGGCATGCAAAAACAATGATCAATACCACACATCCAACAAACCCAAATTCTTCTCCGATCACAGAGAAAATAAAGTCTGTCTGATTTTCTGATACCAAATTTACATCACTTGCAGATACATTTGAGATCGTATTACTTCCAAATCCCTTGCCAAATAGTCCGCCAGCACCAATCGCCATGATCGAATTGCTTGTCTGTAAAGCAGTGGAATCTGCGTAATTCTCTGGATGTAAAAAGGACATGATCCTTGCTACCTGATGTGGCTCTAACAACACCTGTCCTGGTGTCTGGACATACCACAAAAAGATTGCTAAAAGTGGTACGCCTACGATCAATACCTGAACGATCAATCTGGAGGATAATCCTGCCATAAAGATCATTCCAAGAATAATAAAACAAATATCGAGTGTAGAAGAAAGACTTGGCTGTTTCAAGATCAAAAGCAGCGGGATTCCACAGATTACAGCAAGTTTTCCTAATACCTTCGGTTCATTCAGATCATCCTGATGCTTCGCAAGAAATGCTGCAACAACAATGATCATGATCACTTTACTAAGTTCTGATGGCTGGAAAGTTCCCAATGGACCTAATGAAAACCATCGTTTGGCACCATTGACATCTTTTCCAAATAATTTAACGCCAATCAACATGATCACATTCAAAATATACAATATTTCTGCATTTCTTGTAAAGACCTGATAATCGATCAGTGATACGACCACAATGATTCCAAGTCCCATAATGATCCCCAATGCCTGCTTTGGCACATAGGATGCTTTGGCACTGTGAATAAACAAAAGGCTCATCGCCATCAGTACAAGTACGTTAAAAACAAGTTTGAAATTGTAATTCTGCAGTCGATAATTTCGCAACATAGTATCTCTCCAATGTTATTTTCTAAGCTCACGGATCGGAATATTTGCATATAATGCAGGTCCTTCGGATTCTTCGCTACTTTGTGTGATCTGAATATCAAGTCCCTCTGGATCGATCTCCATATATTTGGAGATTACTTGAATGATGTCGTTTTTGATCAGTTCCATTGTCTCAGGAGAACAATTTGAGCGGTCAGATACCAATAATAGTTTTAATCGGTCTTTTGCCACTTCTCCTGAACTTTTTTTCTTAAAAAAATTATCAAAAAAACCCATCGTTTCTCTCCCCTCTACTTCTTAAATACGTTTGCAAGTCTCTGAAAGAAAGTTGGTCCTGTGATTTCCATGAATGGAACGTCTTTGCCCATCACACGATTACAGATATTCTGGTATGCTTTTCCTGCTGGTGTATTGCTTCCAACCAATGGTTCTCCCTGGTTTGTGGAAATGACAATATTCTCATCATCTGGTACGATTCCGATCAGGTCAACCGCAAGAATATCAAGAACATCATCTTTGGATAACATATCTCCACGTTCTACCATATCCATACGTATCCTGTTGATCACCAGATCGATCTTATGTATATCATTTGCCTCTAATAGTCCAATGATACGGTCTGCATCACGGATTGCTGATACCTCTGGTGTTGTAACGATCAGTGCACGGTCTGCTGCTGCGATCGCATTCTTAAATCCTTGTTCGATTCCTGCTGGGCAGTCAAGAATGATATAGTCAAATTCACTTTTTAGTTCTTCTACCAGTTTTGACATCTGTTCTGGTGTTACGGATGTCTTATCTCTTGTCTGTGCAGATGGCAGTAAGAAAAGATTTGGATATTTCTTGTCTTTGATCATTGCCTGTTTGATTCTGCAGTTTCCTTCCACAACGTCAACCAGATTATAAACGATTCTATTCTCAAGCCCCATGACAACGTCCAGATTACGAAGTCCGATATCCGTATCGATCAATACGACTTTCTTTCCTTCCTTCGCTAATCCTGTTCCCACATTGGCAGTGGTTGTTGTCTTTCCAACGCCACCCTTTCCAGATGTGATTACGATAACTTCACTCATTTTTGTTTCCTCCATTCACTATACTATGATTTCATTTAAGAGCGCTTTAGATATGGGCTCGATATAAATATTTTCATCTTCTACAAATGCAATCTGTGCTTCCATCGGCTGATTGTCATTATTCTTTGATCTTCCGAAAAGCTTTTTCTTCTTCTCTGGTTCTCCATCGGCACTTCTTGCGATGTGTTTTCCGATACGGATCTGCATCGGCTGCATGTCAAGTGCTGCGACAAAAGCGTGATCATCTCCATCACATCCTGCACTCAAATATCCTTTGGCACATCCAAGAACAACTACATTACCTTTGGCACATACGGAAGCTCCAGGATTCACATCCCCGACCACTACAACACTTGCATCAGATTCCAGACTCTGTCCGGAGCGAAGTGTTCCACGGTAGAACTGTCCATCTCCCTTTCTTCTCTCATCAACCATGGACTGACTTCTTTTTTGTTCTCTTTCCTGAATCTTTTTCAATACATCCTTAAAAGAAGTTTCCATGATCTTATCATCTTCTATCACATATGCAATCGTCAAAGTTGTTTTTTCTGCAATGATCTGCAGTACATTCTGAAGTTCTTTGGCATCTAGTTTTCTGCCTTCGATCTTTAGTGCGATCTGTGTCTGTCCATTAAAGAAATCTTTTGCCTGCACAAATTTATCTTCGATCGCTTTGATCAGTTGATCAAACTTCATTCCTGGATCTAACACCATGGTAAGTCCCAGACTGTTTCCCTTGAGCAATACCGGCTGATTCATACAATTCCTCTCTTCTTTCTCTAATCTCCTGCAGTACCAACACTGGTTTCTGTGACTGATTTATTATTCTTCTCTAATGTCTTCTTTGTCTTATCATTTGCAAAATAATACTCATAAATATCCTTTGCAGTCGCTGCTGCATTAGATGAGGTATATCCAAACGGAATAACAACCGTTGTTGTGATCTCTGGCTTCTCATATGGTCCATAAGAGATAAACAACGCATGATTCGGACGTTTCTTATTCTCCTGTGCTGTACCTGTCTTACCTGCTAATTTTACTTTCATGCCTTGGAAGATACTGCTTACGGAGCTGTCCTTTCCGCTGACTACACCTCTCATACCAGTATGCACTGCATTCCAGTATGTTGTATCATAATGAAGTTGTCTTACTTTCTTAACTCCATATTTCTTGACTGTCTTTCCATTATCGTCAGTGATCTTGTCCATGATACTTAGATCATATACGGTTCCACTGTTGGATAATGTTGTCACATAATTCGCGATCTGGCTTGGCGTGAAACTATTACGTCCCTGTCCAATGGCAGAACGTACGGATGTTTCATCAGAAACCTGTGGAGATGACTCATCCAGTTCAATTCCTGACTGCTTATTAAGCCCTAGCTGTGTTGCGTATTTCTCCAAGTACTTAAGACCTTCTTTACTGCTGTAGGAACCTGATTTGTCTCCTAATCTATATCCTACTTCATAAAAGAAATAATTACAAGATGCTTCGATCGCTGTTGACACAGTTCTTGGTCCATGGCGATCTGGATATTTCCAACACTTCGCCGGTGGTGTGATCTTATCGTATAACCCTGTACAGTTGATGACTGTACTTGTCGTGATTGCTTTCTCATTAAGACCTGCCAAAGCAGACACTGGCTTAAATGTAGATCCCGGTGCTGTCTTATGTTTCAGTGCCTGATTATATAATGGTGTAGATGCTGAGTTTGCCAGCTGCCTGTAGTATCCGGAATCTGTTCCGTTTGATAAACGGTTGCTGTCATATCCAGGATAACTTACCAATGCTTTTACCTTTCCTGTCTTGGAATCTGTGATCACAACAGATCCGGAACATGGATCCATACCGATCTGTCCTGGTGTGATCTGTAAACTCTTTAACTTTCTTCGAATGAAATCATAGCTGTTTAGGGAACCAGATTTCAATGCCGTATAATCACTGTCACCTTTCTTTTTTAAAACTCCCTGTTCATAAAGAAGGAGACATACTTCTCTTCCGCTTAATTTTCCTTTCATGATGCTTTGTTCGCAGACTGTCATATCAAAATCATCTGCATCAACCAAAGCATCTTCTACATAAGCAGCCAGTGCTTTCATGATCTCTTCAGTGTCATTGTATTTGCTGCTGATATTCAGTGAAGAAATATCAATCCATTCCTTGTTCACGGCATACCTTAAGAATTCACTTAAACTGATCTTCTCATTCTTCCACTTCTGATATGTCTTATCCGTCGTATCGATAGAACTTGAGATCAATACTTTCTTGCTAGACAACAGACTGTATACATAAGATGCATAGGCTTGTTTTTCTTCACTCTGATCTTTGTACGCTTTGGTATCTTTCAAAACAAGATTCTTTGATACATTGATCGCCTGATCTTCTAAAGTCTGAATCTTTCGATACATCTTCTTCTCATAGGATGTCGCCTTATCTCCATTGAGATTCTCAAGGTCGATCACACTATTGCCAATAAATGAATAATATACTTTCTTGATCGGGATCATAATATTCTCACGGTCATTTCCTGCGCTGTCAGAACTTGTAAGCTTAGACAGAACAATTCCCGCGATCTTCTTCTCGAGCAGATTATATACATATTCCTGTAATTCGCTGTCAATCGATAATGTGATATTATTTCCTGTTCCCGATTTGACTGTCTTGGTCGTGTCGATGATCTTTCCAACATTGTTGACAACCAGAGTCTTGCTTCCGCTGTCTCCGTGAAGATAATTCTCAAACTGCTTCTCAACACCGGCCTTTCCAACCGTCTCATCACTGGAATAGTAATCTTTATCTTCTTCTTTCTTTCCTTTGTTATATGTTTCAAGTTCATCCGTATTGACCGTTCCTGTATATCCGATCACATGAGACATCGCCTCACTTTTATTATATACACGAATAGACTTTGTATCAATATCTATTCCCGGAAGTTCTGAACTTCTTTCTTTGATCTCGGCAATACTTCTGTTATTGATTTCATTTGCGATCGTCACCTTCATATACTGAGAATAACGGCTCAAAAATGCACTGTATCTGACAGACATGATCTTTAATGCATCTTTCTTGGAATAAGATTTATCAATATCAAACATCTTTCCTGTTCCTGCGGAGCCAAGAGTTCCATTTCTCAAATATTCAAAAACCTGTTCTGCAGTTGCATTCAGCTGTTTATCTCTTAATTCTTTCTCAGACTTTGAAAGGTCTGTGCTGTTTCCAATTCCAAAAACATCTCTCTTAAACTTCTTTAATTTTGACCCAGTCTCTGTAAAACGAAACTTTCCGCTTCCTGTATATTCAATCGGAATCTCATTGATAAAGGAGTCTCCATTTCGCTCCAGGATCTTGATCACTTTATAAATGACTTTATTCTTCTCATAACTTTCTGATGTACCATTCTTTGCTGCCAATGTCTGAAATGCATTGTCATTCTGGAAATTCACTGTATATACAAGTTTGTTGTATGCAAGCAGTTTTCCATTCACATCATAAATATTCCCTCTGGTACCAGATGTCTTGACTGTCTTTTGTACTTTATATGTAAAATCATTTTTATGTGACTGACCTTCTACGATCTGAAGGACAAACACACGCCCGATCAACACACAATAAAGCACAACGATCAGTATGATCAAGGCAAGCAGTCTGTTTGCCAGTAATTTTTCTGCTTTCTCGTAAATTTTTCGTAACACTAGAACATACTCCTTTTTTCACCATCTCTGATCCTGATATCAACCTCTAACAATATCTTATATATAAGCAATGCTACGATTCCCGTATATACTGCTTCCGGAATCATAACTTTAAACAGATAAGAAAAAAACTGCAATCTTCCTCTCATTGCAAAAAAGAAAAAGAAGATCACAAAACTATACGCAAGGGAATTCGCTGTTAGAAGTCCGATCGGCAGCAAGATATCATCCTCATAAAAATATGTATGGAACCATCCATTGACATATCCAAACATTAAATACACAAATGCGTTCTGGCCTAAAACATTTCCTGAGAATATATCGATCAGCAGCCCACAGACAAATCCGATCACGATTCCTGCTTTCCTGCCTCGGATAAATGCGATTGTGACCGTTAAGATCAGTAGAATATTCGGCATAACCCCTGCGAGTTTCAAAAAATTAAAGACGGATGTCTGTAAAAGGAAACAGACTAGTACCGATATCACATAAAATAAAATTCGTTTGATCTTCATATCCTCACCTGCTATTCCTTTGTTTCTTCATCAAGATTCTTTGTTTTCTTAAGATCTGTGATAACCAAAACTTCTTTTAAATGCTTGAAGTCAACGACTGGTGTCACTTTCGCTGTCTTGGTAAGCTTTGTAGAATCAAGCTTCAGATCAGATACTTTCCCGATCGTGATCCCTTCATTAAATTTGGAACTTACATAAGATGTTACAAGCTCATCTCCATTCTTGACTTTTGCATCTTTGCTGATATATACAACTTCCAGATATCCATCTTCCATCGTATCCAGACTTCCATTTACGATACACGCATCATTTGTCTTTAGGAACATAGCACTGACCATACTTGTATCATTAATGATCGTTCGTACTTTGGCTGTATGTGATGATACATCATAGACAATTCCTACGAGACCATTCCCTGCAATGACATTCATGTCTTTCTTAATGCCGTCTTTGCTTCCTCTATTGATCAGAAAGATGTCAAACCAGTTTCCTGATCCTTTACTGATGACTCTGGCTCCCACTGTATGATATTTTTTGTATTTTTGTTTTAATTTCAAAAGATCCTGCAGACGTTCTAATTCTACTTGATTCTGCTGTAGCACACGATTCTGCATCTTCAGAACATCGATCTTCTCCTGTAGACGCTCATTCTCTGCTCTCAGTGTCTTCTTGCTTTTCGCATTCTCATTCCATGAAAACACGGCATTTCCTACCGAATTAATGCCTTCCTGCATCGGAGATAAAACAGTGAAAAAGATATTCTTGACTGGAGTTAAGACTCCTCCGGCAAAAACACTGATTCCCGCCAGTAACCCACACACCACGATAAAAATCGCTAACAGGTGGTTTGAATTAAATTTTTTCTTTTGCAATTTCATACGTCTATCCTCTTTCATCATCTATCGTTTTAAATATGACTGCATTCCTAAGATCACATGATCTTCTGACCGGTCAGCAATATGAACCGGTATCTTAAATTCTTCTTTGATCCACTCTGCCGTCTTTGGAAATGCTGCCCCGCCTCCAGATACATAGATTCCCTGATTCATAATATCTGATGCAAGTTCTGGCGTAATGCTTTCTAACACTGCTTTTACCTGCACACAAATGTCTCTGACCTGACTGTGGGCCTTTTCTTCAACGATCTGAATTGGTATCTTCTCTTGTTTTGGAAGTCCACTCACAAGATTTCTTCCCTTGATCATAGCTGCTTCTTTATCTTCTATCTTCGCATATGCAAGTTTTAAGTGTCTTGCACTTCGTGTTCCGATCGCTAATTTATAATTCTTCTTTACATAATCTCTGATCCACTCATCGATCTGGTCTCCTCCATATGGAAAAAGTCTGCTTGTTACGATCCCACCTAAAGATATCACAGAAATCTCTGTTGTTGAAGCTCCTATATCAATGATCATATTTCCACATGGCGCATTGACATCAATTCCACTTCCAATTGCCGCAAGGATTGGCTTGGGAACTAAAGTTACATCCTTAACCCTTGAAGCTGATTCCCATGCAAGATCTTCAAATGCTCGTTTCTCAACATTCGTAATATCCACGGGAACAGCGATCATAAGACCGGTTTTCCTGATCCGTTTGAAATAATGGTCCAATACCGTTCCTAACAGATATCTCATATTCGTATAATCTGAGATCACGCCGTGTTCCATTGGTTTCACTACATGAATACTGTATGGCTGTTTCTCATACATCGCAAATGCTTCGTTGCCGAATGCTTTTAGTTTCGCATCTTCATCAAATGCGATCATATTCTTTATCTTTAAAAATTCTTCTTTATCTCTTGTACAGATTCTTAAATGTCTGGTTCCAAGTTCAATTCCTAATTGTGCCGTTTTCATGTTCTGCTCCTTACATCATGTGTTCTTCTCGAAAACTTAAATATGTCTGGTCTCCGATGATAATGTGATCACATAGCGGAATTCCAAGAAATTCTCCTGCTTCTTTCATCCGCTTGGTCGTCAGGATATCCTGGCGGCTTGGCGTTGGATCTCCAGATGGATGATTATGGATCATAAGTACGGAAACCGCTTCGCATCGAAGTGCTTCCAGAAATAATTCTCTTGGTGATGCCACTGTCTGATTCACTGTACCAACAGAAACCGTAAGTTCCTTTATAACTTTATTCTTTCCATTAAAAAAAATTAAAATCATCTCTTCCCGGCTTAAATGCCGCATCCGTTCCATATAATAATCTGCAATGGATGCTGGCGAATGAAAGCTTATCTTATCTTCGACTTTCGCACTTGCTAATCGTTTGGACAATTCTGCAACACACAAGATCTGCATCGCCTTTACTTTCCCAATCCCGGGAATCTTTTGTAATTCTTCTCTTGAAGTGTGGCAAATTCCCAGTATTCCCTCATAAAACGGATCGATCGACAACACTTTTGTTGCAAGATCGATCGCCGTCTGATCCTTTGTCCCACTTCTTAAGATCACTGCCAAAAGTTCTGCATCTGACAGCATTGCTGTTCCATTCTTTTCACACTTTTCATAAGGTCTTTCTGACACTGGTAATTCCTTTAATGTCTGATGTTTTTCTTCCATATCTGATCCTTTCTGTCGAAAAATCTCCATGGTCAAAACATTTCTCACATTAAATCTTACCATAACTTTTCACTGATGTATAGAAATCAAACTATTGTTTTCCTTAAATTTTTCTTATTTTATTTTATGAAATCTCTGGAATTTCTACCAGACCTTTTTCTGCCATTCTCTGCAGGGACATGATGATTCCATATTTGGCATGTGGATATGTAAGACCTCCCTGGAAATATACTGCATAAGGCTCTTTCATTGGTCCATCAGCACTTAATTCAATGGATGCTCCCGATACAAATGTTCCTGCTGCCATGATCACCTGGCTATCATATCCTGGCATATCCCATGGAATTGGTGTTACGTGGCTGTCGATCGGTGATGCTTTCTGAATTCCCTCACAAAATGCGATCAATTTTTCAGGATCATGAAATTCCACTGCCTGAATGATATCATGTCGGTCTTCTTTTCCATCTGGAATCACTTTAAATCCTAATTTTTCATATAAATTGGCTGCAAAGATCGCTCCTTTGACTGCTGCATTGACAACCGTTGGTGCCATAAAGAATCCCTGGATAAACTGACGGTTAACTCCAAGACTTGCTCCTACTTCTTTTCCAAGCCCTGGTGTTGTAAGTCTGTATGCACACTGCTCGATCAGATCACTTCTTCCGCAGATGTATCCACCGATCGGTGCAAGTCCTCCACCCGGATTCTTGATCAGGGAGCCTACGATCATATCAGCTCCAACTTCCGATGGCTCTTTTTCTTCGACAAATTCGCCATAACAGTTATCAACCATTACAATCAGATCTTTATTGATCTCTTTTACAAATGCGATCGCTTCCCCGATCACATCAACAGATAAGGTTGGCCTTGTCGCATATCCTTTTGATCTCTGGATATGAATGAGTTTGGTTTTGTCATTGATCGCATTTTTGATCCCTTCTAAGTCAAAGCTTCCATCTTCTAAGAGATCGACCTGTGCATATGTGATCCCGTATTCTTTCAGGGACCCTTTGGATTCACGGATTCCAATGACTTCTTCTAATGTATCATATGGTTTTCCTGAAATTGCAAGAATCTCATCTCCCGGACGTAAGTTTGCAGATAATGCAAGTCCTAATGCATGTGTTCCACATGTGATCTGTGGTCTTACAAGTGCATCTTCTGTTCCAAAAACATCCGCATACAATGCTTCCACAGCTTCTCTTCCAGAATCATTGTATCCATATCCTGTTGTGCCACCCAGATGCATTTCCGCGATCTGATGTTTCTGCATCGCATTTAATACCTTGATCTGGTTTAACTGTGCGATCGCATCTAACGTTTCAAAGCGATCTTTTAATCCTTTTTCTACTTCCTGTGCATAGTCGAAGACTTTCTCATCGACTCCCATTTCTTTATAATAGTTCTTTAACTGATCCATCATAGATCCCCTTTTCTTTTAATATTGTAAGCATATATGTTAAAATCTCATCTTCTGACCCAAATTGTGATTTATCTACCATACAGACTTCCTTTTCTCTTCCAAACCAAGTCAGCTGACGCTTTGCAAAATGTCTGGTGTCTTTCTTGATCTGTTCGATCGTATCCTCCAAAGAAAGATTTCCTTCTAAATACTCAAACACCTGACGATACCCGATTCCCTGCATGGAAACCATTGTTTTTTCATATCCTTCTTCTTTTAATCGTTTTACTTCATCGATCAATCCTTGTTCCGCCATAATATCAACGCGGCGATTGATCCTGTCGTATAAGATATCTCTTTTGTGGTTTAATACAAAATAAGCAAAATTATATGGTGAGGTCTTTGCTGCTTCCTTCTCATTATGCTCTGAGATCGGATATCCATTTAATTTATAAAATTCTAATGCACGGATCACCCGCTTTACATTATTTTTATGAATCTTTTCTGTAGATTTTGGATCGACTTGTTTTAACATCTCGTATAAACTGTCGTTTCCTTCTCTTTTAGCTTTTTCTTCCAGTTGTTTTCTGTATTCCTGGTCTCCTTCTTCTTTTGTGAAATCAATATCATATAAAAGACTTTGGATATAGAATCCTGTTCCACCAACGATCAGTGGAATCTTGCCTTTTGCATAGATTTCCTTTAGGGCATCTTTTGCCATCTGCTGAAATCTCGCTACATGAAATTCTTCTTTAGGATCAAGTTCATCCACCAGATAATGCTTGATCCCTTCCATCTCTTCCGGCATGATCTTGGCAGTTCCGATATCCATCTTCTTATAAACCTGCATAGAATCTGCGGAAATGATCTCTGCATCTAAGATCTTTGCTAATCGGATCGACAGTTCTGTTTTTCCAACTGCTGTCGGTCCTGTTAAAATTACCATTGGTTTCATCTATTTAAAATCCTTTCGGCATAAGTTCTGATAATCGATATGTTTCAAATCCATCTGGGCTTTGACAGATTACTTTCAGATCTGGATTGAATTCATGTAGAAACTGGCGGCAGATCCCACATGGATAGACCGTTTCTTTGTCACTGCCATTGGATGCGATCGCGATCATTTCAAAGTCATGATATCCTTCACTGACAGCTTTGACTGCCGCTGTTCTCTCTGCACAAATGGCTGCTCCATAAGAAGAATTCTCCACATTACACCCAGTAAATACTTTTCCTTCTTTGGTAAGAATTGCTGCTCCTACTTGAAATCTGGAATATGGTGCGTATGCCTTCTCTTTTGCTTTATCTGCAAGATCTAATAATTCCTGATCTGTCATAGTCTTCCCTCCTTGTCTGGTTTCACTATACGATTCTCTTAAACTTCTTGTCTATCTCATACTTACTCATCTTGATGATCGTTGGTCTTCCATGTGGACACTGGTATGGATTTTCCAGCTTCATCAGTTCATCTAAAAGATGTTCTACTTCCATTAACGATACTCTCTGATTTCCCTTGATCGACATCTTACATGCCATTGTCGCAATCTTTGATGCAATCACTTCTGTATCCAAGGTACCATTTTCTTGACTTACCGCATCTAAAAGTTCCATAAATAAGTCTCTTTCCCCGATTCCATAGAGATTGGCTGGAACTTCCCGGATACAATATTCATTCCCTCCAAAAGATTCGATCGTAAATCCTAAACCTGCGAATGCATCTTTGTATCTTGTTAACGCTTCTGCTTCCGTCATAGAAACCGTCACAACCATTGGCGGTTCTAATCTCTGGCTGTATATTTCTTTTTCTTTGAAATTCTTCATCAGCCTCTCATAATTGACTTTTTCATGTGCTGCATGCTGGTCCATGATAAATAACTGGTCTTCGTACTCAATAAGCCAATATGTCTTAAAGAGCTGACCTAAGATCTTGCGGTCAGGTCTTGCCTGAACTGAAAATACTGGATCTTCTCTTAGTGTCATCTGATTGCTGCTTAATTCATCGGTCTTGTATTGTGGAAATTCTTTTTTCTGGGTATTGTAGTTTAAGCCTGCATAGGTCGGTTTCTTTGTATTTTTTGATGGTTCGCTGGCTGTTAGTGTTTTCTTTACAGGATGTGACGGCTTTTCAATCTGTTGTTGTACACCTTGCCTTTGCTTTTCAACCTGCTGTTGTACAGCTTGCCCTTGCTGATCTACCTTCTGAACCTCTTCTTTCCTTCGGTTCACCTCAAATGGCTCAGGCTTTTTCACTTCTTTTGTCTTCGGCAATTCTTTCTTCTTCGGTGTCTCTTTTAATACATCCTGCACCAGATCTTTCTGAAGTAATGCCGCTCTGACTGCATCTACTACAAGCTCGTAGATTTCTCTCCCATTTCGGAAACGAATCTCCATCTTCGTCGGATGAACATTCACATCCAGCAGCTCCTGATCGATCTTGAAATCAAGGCATACAAATGGATATCTGTGTTTCATCGTAAAGGTTCGATATCCTTCTTCGATTGCCTTGTAAATGATCGAGCTTTTGATATATCTTCCATTGATAAAGTAGCTCTCATAGTTTCTGTTTCCTCTGGAAACATACGGTTTTGCAACAAATCCTGTAACTTTCACATCTTCATTTTGTGCTTCTATCGGGATCAATGCTCCCGCCACATCTCGCCCATAAATATGATAGATAATGTCCTTTACCTTGCCATTTCCAGAAGTGTAAATCTTATTTTTATTGTTATGGATAAATTTAAATGAGATTTCCGGATGACTTAGGGCAATGTGTACCATCATCTGTTCTACATACCCTGCTTCGGTTGTCGCACTCTTTAAGAATTTTCTTCTTGCTGGCGTATTATAAAACAGATTCTTTACCAGAAATGTTGTTCCATCAGGTGCTCCGATATCGTCAAAAGCTTCTTCCTCGCCTCCATAGATCTTATAGGATACTCCGCTGAAACTTTCTGCAGTCTTCGTTACCAGCTCAACCTGTGCAACTGCACTGATACTTGATAATGCCTCTCCTCGAAATCCAAGGGAAGATACACTTAACAGATCTTCAACCGAACGGATCTTGCTTGTCGCATGACGTAAAAATGCAGTCTTTACTTGATCTTTTGGAATTCCGATCCCATTGTCAGTTACCCTGATCAATGTCATTCCGCCGTCTTTGATCTCCACAGTCACTGCATTCGCTTTTGCATCCACTGCATTTTCCACAAGCTCTTTGACAACAGAAGCTGGCCGTTCAATGACTTCTCCTGCTGCAATATTATCGATCGTCTTTTGATCTAGTAATTGTATCTTCGCCATAAAATTACTCCTCGTTCTTTAACTTCTCCTGTAACACATATAAATAATTCAATGCTTCAAGCGGTGTCATGTCAGAAAGGTCTTTTTCTCTTAGTTCTGCCATAAATGGATGTTCCATCGTTGGTTCATCGCTTTCTCTGAAGAAACTTAACTGTTGTGCCTCTCCATATGGCATGATATCCTTCGCTCCTGACGTCAGATCATGTTCTTCTAATTCTCTTGCGATCTCTTTTGCTCGATTAATCACGGCATCTGGGACTCCGGCAAGTTTTGCAACCTGTACTCCATAACTCTTATCTGCACCACCTTTTACGATCTTACGCAGGAACACGATGTCATCTCCCTGTTCTTTGACAGCAATGCAGTAGTTATGTACACTATCGATCTTACCTTCTAACTCCGTCAGTTCATGATAATGTGTTGCAAACAGAGTTTTTGCACCGAGGAGCTTGGAATTGCTGATATATTCCACAACTGCCCATGCAATAGACAACCCATCAAATGTACTCGTTCCACGTCCGATCTCGTCTAAGATCAACAAACTGTTTTTCGTTGCATTTCTTAAAATATTGGCAACTTCACTCATCTCAACCATAAATGTACTCTGTCCAGAAGCAAGATCATCTGATGCTCCAACCCTTGTAAAGATGCGATCTACGATACCGATATTTGCTTTCGCCGCTGGTACAAAGGAACCAATCTGTGCCATTAATACGATCAGGGCAACCTGCCTCATATAAGTTGATTTACCTGCCATGTTTGGTCCCGTGATGATCGCTACACGATTCTTCTTGTTATCAAGATATGTATCATTAGAAATAAACATATCATTTGGAATCACCTGCTCCACAACCGGATGTCTTCCATCCTTGATATCAATCGTCCCTCTGACATTTAACTTCGGACGTACAAAATGATTGCGTTCTGCGACATATGCAAGGGAAGCAAGTGCATCGATCTGTGCAATCACATTCGCTGTTCTTGAGATTCGTTCCATCTCTCCTGCTAATGTTTCACGGATCATAACATAAGTTTCATATTCTAACGCATACAGACGGTCTTCGGAACCCAGGATCGTATCTGCCAGCTGGTTTAATTCTTCGGTTGTGTAACGCTCGGAATTGGCCAGTGTCTGCTTACGGATATAATGTTCAGGTACAAGATCTTTGTAGGAATTTGTTACATCTAAATAGTACCCAAATACTTTATTGAACTTGATCTTTAAGTTCTTGATCCCCGTTTTTTCACGTTCCCGTTCCTCAAGTTCCATCAACCATTGCTTTCCTTCTGTTTTGGCACGTTTTAATTTGTCTATATCTTCCTTGAATCCTTCTTTGATGATCCCACCTTCTTTGATCGCAAGCGGTGGTTCTTCAATGATGGAATCTTCCAAAAGATTGTGGATATCTTCTAATGGATCTAAATCTTCTCTTAATCCAGACAATAATGGATCTTTACATTCTTCAAGAACTGTTTTGATCGCAGGCAGTAATTCCAACGATGTTTTAAATGCGATCATATCTCTTGGATTCGCTGTCTTATAACTTACTTTTGTCATTAAACGTTCCAGATCATAGATCGGATTTAAGTATTCTCTTAATTCTTCTCTTACGATCGTCTGATCAGTAAGTGTTGTGACCGCATCGTATCTCTCTTCGATCTTTTTCTTGTCAACCAACGGCTGCTCTACCATGTTTCTTAGCATTCTGGCACCCATGGCTGTTTTTGTCTTATCTAAGACCCATAAGAGTGACCCTTTTTTTTGTTTATCACGTAATGTCTCACAAAGTTCCAAATTTCTACGGCTGGAACTATCGATGATCATAAATTCACTTGTCTCATAAGCTTCAATATGCATCAGATGATCCAGGGAACTCTTCTGTGTCTCATGAAGATATCCAAGCAATGCACCCGTTGCGATCACTCCCATTGGATGATCCACAAGTCCAAGACCTTCTAAATTCCCTACTTTGAACTGACGCTTGATCCTTTCCTCTGCCTGTTCTTCATCAAAATGGTATGGCTCAATGCTTGAGATCACGATCGACATCTTGTCTTTTAAGTAATCAAAATCCATGCCACTGATCAAAAATGCATCATTACAAATGATCTCTGCCGGCTCGAACTTGAAGATCTCATCTCTGACTTTCGCTAAACTGTCCATTGATGTTGTTCTAAAATCTCCCGTTGTAACATCAACAAATGAAATTCCGTAGCTTCCATCATTTGCAAAAATACACATCAGATAGTTATTCTTCTCATCATCAAGACTCTGCTGGGAAATATTCGTTCCTGGCGTTACAATACGCACGATCTCTCGTTTTACGATTCCCTTTGCCTGACTTGGATCTTCGACCTGCTCACAGATCCCGACTTTATATCCTTTTTCTACTAATTTATTCAAATAGGAATCCACAGCATGATAAGGAACGCCACACATTGGTGCGCGCTCCTCAAGTCCACAGTTCTTCCCGGTTAATGTAATCTCTAATTCTTTGGATGCTGTCAGTGCATCATCAAAGAACATCTCATAGAAATCTCCAAGACGATAAAATAATATACAATCTTTATTCTCTTCTTTGATCTGCATATACTGCTGCATCATTGGTGTCAGTTTTCCTTTTTTAGCCATGGATCTGCTCTCCCATATAATAGAAACCTTTTTCCTCAACTAATTTAACATCTGCCATTGTACCAATCTGCTCTTTGCATCCTTTAAAATGAACTAACAGGTTATTTTCCAATCTTCCTGTTAACATTCCTTCTTCGTGCGTATTCTCTTCTTCGATCAGAACTCTCTCGATATCTCCGACTTTCTTCTTGCAATTCTTTGCAGATGTCTCTTTTAATAAGGCAAGAAGTCTGTCAAAACGATCTTTGATCACATCTTTGTCCACCTGATCTTCCATGCTCGCTGCTGGTGTTCCGGAACGTTTCGAATATACATATGTGTATGCACTATCAAACCCAACTTCTCTTACAACGTCTAATGTCTCCTTGAAATCTTCTTCTGTTTCTCCAGGGAATCCTACGATAATATCTGTTGTAAAAGACACTCCAGGGATTCTCTCCTGAATCTTCTTAGCAAGTGCCACATACTGTTCTTTTGTATAATGACGATTCATCAATTTTAACAGACGGCTGCTTCCTGACTGCATTGGAAGATGCATATGTTTACACACTTTCCTGCTTGTTGCCATCACTTCGATCAGATCATCCGATAAATCCTTTGGATGTGGTGTCATAAAACGGATTCTTTCTAGTCCTTCAACTTTCTCTACTTCTCTTAATAATTCAGCAAATGACATCGGTTCTTCTAGTGTCTTTCCATAAGAATTTACATTCTGTCCAAGAAGCATAACTTCTTTGACACCTTCTGATACGACCTGCTTTACTTCTTTGATGATATCTTCTGGCTTACGGCTTCTTTCTCTTCCTCTTACATATGGCACGATACAGTAACTGCAGAAGTTATTGCATCCATACATAATATTAACTCCACATTTGAATGAGAATTTACGATCACTTGGAAGATCTTCCACGATCTGGTCTGTATCTTTCCAGATATCAACGATCATTCCCTTGGAGTCTACTCTTGCTTTTAATAATTCTGCTAATTTAAAGATATTGTGTGTTCCAAAGATGATATCTACAAATTTATAGCTTGAACGAATCTTCTCGATCACATGCTCTTCCTGCATCATACATCCACATAATCCGATCATCATCTGTGGATTTCTCTCTTTCATCTTCTTAACCTGCCCCAAATGTCCATATAACTTTGTATTGGCATTCTCGCGAACTGTACATGTATTAAAGATCAGGAAGTCTGCTTCTTCTGTTTCAACTTCTTCATATCCGATCGTTTCTAAGATCCCTAATAACTTTTCAGAGTCTTTTTCATTCATCTGACACCCGAATGTGGTTACATGGCATGTGAGCTTTCTTCCTAATTCTTCAGACTTTTTCTGAACCCATTTTTTCATTTTTTCCATATATTCATACTGTCTTGACGACTCGTTCTTTAACTGTTCCATTCTATTATTTCTCCTATTTTTATAATTCATCTCTATTTTTACAGTATCTTTGATTATAACATGAATGTTCTGCTTAGACAATTTTAATTTTGTAGTTAGCCAACTGTAGATTTTGAGTATATGATAAAAAACGTGGCATACTACTCTTCAACCAAATTTTTCGATATTTTTCTTGTCACATAGCTTTGTTTAAAGTAAAATATAAGTAATATTTATGTTAAGTTATTGTTAAGAAGGAGAACTGTCGTATGAACTATACTATCATACTTGCTCTGATGGGAGGCCTTGGCCTCTTTCTTTATGGGATGAAACTGATGAGCGATGGACTTGAGAAAGCTGCCGGTGCGAAGCTTCGCCGGATTCTTGAAATATTTACTACAAACCGTTTAACGGGTATGTTAGTCGGAATCTTTTTTACCGCTGTTATTCAGTCCTCTAGTGCTGCTACTGTTATGGTAGTCAGCTTTGTAAATGCAGGACTTATGAACCTGTCTCAGGCTGCTGGGGTTATCCTTGGTGCTAACATTGGTACTACTGTTACTTCTCAGCTTGTTTCTTTTAACCTTTCTGAGATTGCCCCTGTCTTTTTAATGGCAGGTGTTATTATGGTATTATTTATGAATAATCCTACCGTCCAGAAAGTGGGAGAAGTTATTCTTGGATTTGGTGTTTTATTTATGGGATTAACTTCCATGTCAAGTGCTATGTCTGTGTTAAGGGATTCACCTTTGATCACATCTTACCTTCAGACACTGGATAACCATTTCCTTGGTGTTTTATTTGGATTTATCATGACTGCGATCTTACAGAGTTCTTCTGTTACTGTAAGTATCGTTCTTTTGATGGCATCTCAGGGATTATTACATCTTCCAATCTGCTTCTTTATTATTCTTGGATGTAATATGGGATCTTGTGTGTCTGCATTGCTTGCCAGCTTAAGTGGTAACAAAGGTGCAAAACGTGCTGCGATGATCCATTTCTTATTTAATGTATTTGGAAGTATCATCATCTTTACAGGACTTAGCTTTGCACTTACTCCTATCACAAACTTTTTCTTAAGTATTTCCGGTGGAAATCTTGGACGAAGTGTTGCAAATGCTCATACAACATTTAAGATCATTGAAGTGTTGTTTATGTTCCCATGTACACCTTTAGTTGTTGCATTAACAGAGAAGATCATCCGTGGAAAAGATGAAAAAGTCCACCATAATGAACTGCAGTACATTACAGAGATTTCCTTAAAATCTCCTGCGACAATGATCCCTCAGACGAAAAATGAGTTAAGACGTATGGCTAATATGGCACAGGAGAATTTAGACCATGCCATCCACGGATTCCTAAATCAATCCGATGAATTTGTTGATAAAGTCTATCATCGCGAGGAAGATATCAATAATGTCAGTCATGCGATCACTGATTATCTGGTGAAATCCAACCAGCTATCACTGCCTTTAGCCGATCAGAAGATTTTGGGTTCCATGTTTTATGTTGTTAATGATATCGAACGTATCGGTGATCATGCAGAAAATTTTGCTGATTATACAAAAACAGAGATCAAACATAACACTGGACTTACTGGAGATGCAAAAGAAGAGATCAAGAAGATGTACACTGCTGTCTCCAGACTGTTAAAACTTTCCCTGGAATGTTTCATGGAACAAGATGGTGTCAACAAACCTGAAGACAAGCTTGCTGAGATTGCGATTCTGGAAGCTTCGATTGACAAAATGGAACGCAGATATCAAAAACACCATATCAAACGTCTTGCCAAAGGTGAATGTGAACCAAGAGCTGGTTTATTGTTCTCTGATATGCTTTCTGAATTAGAGCGTATTGCCGATCATAGTGTGAATATTGCTTATTCCATGAGTGATGAAGATGAAGATGAAATGCTTGCTGCTGAGAATGAAGCCCTCGCTACTAAGAATTAAATTTGAGTTGAACCTAGAATACAAGAAAGAATCCTACTTTGTAGGATTCTCCGCCTGCGGCGGGTCGCTTCAGCGACAAATTTCCCTTCCGCCGCAGTGCGATCCTGCCCGGAGGGCTTTATTATTTCATAGGGGATTTTATCGAAATTTCCTATGAAATAATAAAAGGATCTGCAAACCCTTTTGATACTTTATGTATCTTTGATCTACAGATCCTTTTTCTTTTCTTCTACATTTTCTTCACATACTTTAATCATCACAATCTGCCAAACAAACAAGATTCCCATCCGTCCTTATTTTTATTTCAAATCTTATCCTCTTGTTATATTATGTTAAAATAATGAATCTCTCATACTCTCATAATCGGAACATTCCAATGATAAAAAGACCAGATTGCTAATGCTATGAAAGTTACAATAATTGCTACATTCCAAAACTTATCATATTTCTTTTCTGTTTTTTTATCACGATAAATTAATTGCATGGTTGTATCTATTGCAAACAATGTCGCTCCAATCGCAACCTGTGGATATGTCCACCAAAACTTACATCCTGTTGTAAATATCGCTCCTAGCAGGTAATATAATGTTTCATGATATTTGTTATTTATGAATTTCCTTATCACAGTCATCCCTCCGTCCTTTTTATAATTTTCTTTTCTCTACATTTTCTTCACATACTTTGATCATCGCAAGCTGCCAAACAAACAGGATTCCTGCCAATATAAAATACACAACACGAGGAAGAAAAATATTTCCTTTAAATTTTCCTCCAATGATAATCAGTATAAATAAAATACTCCCTACAATTCTCCAATGATGTTTTGTATAAAGTTCTGATTGATATAATCTTTTCATAAGGCACTCTCCTTCCTGTTCGTCCTTATGGTTTAAAATAATGGATTTCTAACTCCTAATAATTTTGTCATTAATATTTCATTCCCATAGCTAGAAACAATATTACTACTGGTATTACAAAAACTTCGATCCCAATTAAATATTGATCTTTCCTTTTTTTACTGTCTTTTTCGCAGATTATAATCAATGCCATCTGTATCATCCACATAAAAAGTGCCGCTCCAATATAAAGAATATTATATGGTGAGAGCATTTTTATGCCTCCAACTGCAACACTTATGCAAACAATTGCCAACATTAAAATATCTGCAATATACCAATGAAATTTCTTGTATAGTGGTAATTGATATAATTTATTCATCATGACCCTCCTCCAATCAAAGTACTACCCCTCGCACTTATTGCTTTTAAAATAATGAATCTCTCATACTCTCACAATCGGAACATTCCAATGATAAAAAGACCAGATTGCTAATATTATATCAAACACAATAATACCTATACTCCAAAACTTATCATATTTCTTTTCTGATTTTATATCACGATAAATTAATTGCATAGTCGTAGCTATTATGCTTAATATAGCTCCAATCGCCATCTGTGGATATGTCCACCAGAACCCGCATCCTGTTGTAAATATAGCTTCTAGTAGGAAATATAATGTTTCTTGATATTTGTTATTTACGAATCTCCTCATCATAGTCATCCCTCCTGTTTTATTTTTGTTCCAAATCCTATCCCTCTTATCTTATTATTCTATTTTCCTTTTATTGCTACATCTGAGTATGTTTCAGTTCCCTTTATTGTTCTCTTTTTAGCATCTAAAGCAATTCTTTTTGTTGCTTCTCTTCCACTTTGATAAGTATATCCATATACTGTATTTTTTGCGTAAAATGCTTTCTTTCCTTTTAAGTCTGGTTTTTTATATGTCGCTTTTACCAGGGATGCTACAGAAGCAGCCCTTCCAACATACATTATGAATTTTACTTTAATAAGAGATGTAATAGCACTTATTGTTAGGTTAGAAATTTTGTCTTCAAATTCAATTGTATATGTATAACTACGAATTTTTTTCCAATCAGATAATGCATATGGTTCTATTCCAACTGCAAATTTACCTTCATCTACCGGCTCAATGTCCGCTACTGTTTCTACTGAAAAATGTATTTTTTCACCATTTTCTTCTACATAATCATTTCTACTATCACATACAGCTGAATTTCCTTCTTCATCTGTAACATTTACAACCTGATGATCATCATATGTAGTTGTTTTTACTGTAATCCCTTCTGCCTGTTCCACACTAACTGTTGGTTGCTCGCTTGCGTGTACAGGAATTGATACAAACCCCATTGTTGCTGCCATTAAAAGTGCTGCTAATCTTTTTTTCATCATAATATTTACCTCCTAAAAATATTCTTTTGTATATTTTCCAACAATAATATGTTATATTAGAGGTATCCATATAATACAAATCTCTTAATTATAGAGCTTGGTTGGCGCCATGTGTGTTATATGGATTTTTTATTCAATCATAGTCATTTACCTTTTATTCTACCTTTCTATTTAATTTATAATATTAATTATAGCTATAATATCCACTAACAGTTATACTTTTTCCTGATTTATTTTTTATAAATACACGATATGTATCTGTTTTTTTTACTGTTATACTATTTGTTATACTTTTTTGTGTTTCCACATAATATTTATTTCCTGTCGAATCTTTAATTCCTACACTTACATTTTTTATTGTACTTAAATTTAAATTAAATCTCACTTTTTGATTTTTTTTACAAACAAAATATAATTTTCTTCTTCAATTTAATTTCTCCCATCTAAAATTAATCCCAACATCAGTCTTACTATCATATCTGTTTTCTACAAAAAATCTATAATTCCCATTTTCCACGATTTTAAAATCATGAATAATTTCATCAGATCCCATCACATAACGTTCTTTTCCATCATCATTTATAATTCCTGCCACAAAATCTGTTTCTTTTTTATTTGGATTCTCATTTTGAGAATTCAGAAAATCAAATTTTACAATATCTCCTTTTTTTAAGTACATAGAATTCGATTCGGTTCTATTTTTTGCTTTTAATGTCTGAGTAAAATAAATCAGCTTTCCTCTTTGAATTCTTTCTTCCATTTTTACTACTGGTAATTTTTGATTTATACGAATATCATCATATTCTTTTAAATTCATACTCCTCTTTTCAACAGTTGCCATTTCTGGATGATTTTCTGTATTTAATGACATAATTGCTGACATATAGAGTCGATGATATCCTCGTGTAATAAAAACAATGGTCCAAAAAGAAGCAACAAGCAATAACACATTCATACATACTCCACCTAGCATTTTTCTTTTATTTAGATGTCGCACTGCTTTTATCCTGTATATTCTTGTTTTAATTTGATTCTTATCTTCATACAAAGCTGCACAAAGATATGCTCCCTTTTGAAATGGTTGAATTCCCAACCTGCAAACTGTAGTAAAATATTGTTTTTTATCTTTTAAAATATTTGTAACAGCATAATCATAATAACTTTCATTCCAACTGTCTATATCATAGACAAATCTTCGGATCAATGGATTCCACCAGAATACAATTCGGCTGAATGCACAAAGCTGTTTCCATAGAATGTCTTTATGCTTACAATGCATGAGTTCATGTGCAAAGATTACATCCAATTCTTCTTTTGAATAATCATTTACTGGCAACAAAATAACTGGTTTTATAATACCGCAAATTATTGGCGTTGCAATTGTATACGTCTGTTTTACTGTGACATTTACATGAATTTTAAGTTTTTTCTCCCATTTATCTTTGACCATTACCACATTCTTTTCACACAAGCATGCATTATTAACTAAATATTTTAGTCTCTTATGTATCTTCATGCTATGAATAAATGCCTTTATCCAACCAATTATCCAAATAATTAATAAAACTCCAAAAATATAATCTAATGGCCTATCTGGTGAAAAAATTGTATTATCATCATAAACATTAAGTAATAAGATAAATACCACTGGAACCAAGAATGATAAGATTACAAATCTCAGCATTCTTATACTTGTCCATATCAAACCTCTTTTCTCCAGCCATTTTTCTAAAAACTTAAAACAGATAAATATACAGCTTCCTGTCAATGCATTTAATATAATCGCGCTCATTATATAAATGATCATCTGCTTTATCGCATACATTATATCAATCCAAATCATCTATCAAATCCTGTAATTCCTCTTTCTCCTCTGGTGTGATCGTCTTGGTCAATGTCTGAAACATCTCCTTTACGGAACCATCGTGCCAGAAGTCTTTCATCTTTCTCATCTGTTCCTCTCGATATTCTTCCTCAGAAATGATCGCTGTAATATAGCTATAATTTCCTCTTACCTCTGTGTTTAAAAAACCTTTTCCTTTTAGTTTCGTTACATATGTTTTTACGGTGCTTCTTGCATAATTCCTGTCATAATGTTCTTTTAAATATTCAATGATATCATACGTTGTGATGTCATCTCCTAACTTCCAGATACTCTTCATTATTAAAATTTCTACTTCTGATAATTCTTTTAATTTCATCCTTATCACGCTCCTTTAATATCTATCTTTATAATCGATTATAGTCATAGTTAATTTGATTGTAAAGCGATTTCGAAAAACACTTCTTTTTCTCTTTTATGCCTAATTTTACTTCGTTTTTTTAGTGAAAATGCACAAAAAAAGAATGGCTAGACTTGCCTTGTCAGCCATTCTTTTTTGCATTTATAACTCTATCACTTTATAATCTATAGGTGCTACATTTGTCTTGATCACAGCGTTGCTCAAGTTCTTTAACAGCGCCTATAATGCATTCTCATTGACCCCTTCTTTGACCTTGTTGAGATCTAGATTGATCTCTTCTTTTTTCATCGTCGGATTGACGAGAAGTAATATTGCTTTGTTCTCACTTGCTTCTCCAAAGACATCTTTTTTCTCACTGATAAATCTTAAGATCGCAAGGACATTTTCAGTCGGTGCCATGTATAATGCATATCCTGTCTGTAAGACTTTTTCCCGGTTTCTAAGGCTAGTCAGTCTCAAAACTTCCTGATAGGTTTCTTTGTCATTTTCAAAAAATGCTCCTCGGTTAAATGGGTCCATCAGTCCATGCATTCCATATTCATCTCCATAATAAATGCATGGCATTCCTGGGACAAAGAACTGAACTGCCATTGCAAGTCTTGTGAGTGCTTTTCCTCTCTGATCCATCTTTGATGTTATGACATATTCTGCCTGCTGCTCTCTCGATGGCAGATTCTCATTCATTCCGGTTGCAAGTGTTGTCCGAATTCTTGGAATATCATGAGAAGATAACAAGTTCATCAGTGCATAATACAATGGTTTTGGATAATTACACTGCTGGGATATCAAGAATGTCTTCATATCTTTGGCACTTTGATTACCGAGTAAATAATCTGTAACGTTGACTTTCAGCGGATAGTTCATTGCGCTGTCTAAGCCTTTTCCCAAAGCATATTTACGTTTCGTTCCGTAACTTTCTTTGGTTGTGACATCTTCCCATACCTCACCGATCAGTGCATAATTCTTGAATTTCTTCTTTAATTCGCTTCGCAATTTAAAGATAAATTCATCTGGAAGTTCGTCTGCAACATCCAGACGGAATCCTGATGCTCCAAGTTTTAACCAATGCTTGATCACCGAATCTTCTCCTGTGATAATGTAATCAACAAACTTTTCATTTAATTCATTGACTTCCGGCAGTGTTTCAAACCCCCACCAGCTCTTATAAGTTCCATCTTCGTTAAAGTCATACCAATCATAGTACTTTGACTCTTCCCCTTGATATGCCCCTGGTTCTTCGTAATTTCCCTTTTTATTAAAATAAACACTATCATCCCCAGTGTGGGAATATACCCCATCCAAGATCACATGAATCCTGCGTTCTTTGGCAAGCTGGCATAGCCGCTTAAAATCTTCGTTATTTCCAAGGAATGGATCGACTTTCTTATAATCTGATGTATTATAGCGGTGGTTTGATGCTGCTTCTCCAATCGGATTCAGATAAATACAACTGATCCCCAATCGTTTCAGATCATCAAGTTTGGATATGATTCCCTCAATATCTCCACCAAAATAATCACATGGATCATAAAATTCTTTTCCCGGAAGTGGTCCAAATACTGGCTGTTCTTCCCAGTCATCATGCAGATAGACCGTTCTTCCCATACTTTCATGATATACTTTCCCGCGTTTCATATTTTCTTTGTTTCCCTGGCAGAAACGATCTGGGAAAATCTGATACATGATTCCTTTTGACATCCACCTTGGGGTATCGAAATCTTCTTCATATACGGTGATCTGAAAACTATCCGGGTTGTCATCAACGATCATTCCTTCTCCTTGTGTCTTCCCATGTCTGGCTCCATAAAAATAACATTTCCCATGTTCCCAGATTCTGAAATAATACCAGACAACACCTGCTTCACTGGTCATCTTTATGTGTTCTTCCATGCAGTCTTTTTTTCGTTTCATCTCATACTCCCGGTGAAAACTTTCAGAATACATGATGATCTCTGCCTTATTGACTTCCTGCCCTACATCATACAGGCGGATCATCATCTCGCTTCCACATGTGACTGCACCTACGGGAGTTCTGTATTTTTCTACTGACGCGTTATGAATCATAATTTAATCTCATCTTTTTTGTAACTCTTATTTTACTGGTTTCAGATTCCAGATTTTTTCATTATATTGTTCAATCGTTCGGTCTGATGAAAAATATCCGGATTTTGCTGTATTAACAATTGCTTTTTTAATCCATTCATCCTTATGATCGACATACAAATGATATACTTTTTCATATGTTTCAATATAAGACGGAAAATCTGCAAGTATGTAGTATGGATCTGCCTCTCCATATTCCCCAAATAAAAGATTCTGGTAAATCTCTGAATATTTTCTGTTTCCGTATCGTAACAGATTTCCTTCGATCAGACAATTACATACATCACGGATTCCTGGATGATTCTCGAAAATAATCCCTGGATTGTATGTATGGTACATTTTTTTATTGTAATTACCCTCAGCGCTGTCCCCGAAGATAAAGATATTCTCCTGACCTACACGCTCTGCGATCTCTATATTGGCTCCATCCATAGTGCCGATCGTCAATGCACCATTCATCATAAATTTCATATTTCCTGTTCCAGATGCTTCCATTCCTGCGGTAGAAATCTGCTCACTGATATCTGCTGCCGGAATCAGCATCTCCGCAACCGATACACAATAATTTTCTACGAAAACCACCTGAATCTTTCCGTCCATATCTGGATCTTTATTCACCATTTCCTGAATGGAATGGATCAGCCTTATGATCTCTTTTGCCCTGGCATATCCCGGTGCTGCTTTCGCCGCAAAAATAAATGTGATCGGTGTTGTAATACATGTTGGATCTTTTTTGATCTTCTGATATATATAAATGATATGCAGACATTTTAACAGCTGTCGTTTATACTCATGCAAACGTTTGCAATGAACATCAAAAATAGATTCTGGGTTCACTTCGATCCCTTGCTTTTCTTTGATATACTTTGCAAAACGGATCTTATTATTTCGTTTGACCTTCTCATATTTTTTACAGAATTCTTTGTCATCTTTATATGAAAGGATCTGTTCAAACAGGTGGTAATCTTTTAAAATATCCCCTTTCACATACTCTCTTACCAGATGATATAGCCCCTGATTGGCCAGTGCTAACCAGCGTCTGTGTGTGATCCCATTTGTGATCGCAAGATATTTTTGTGGAAAGATCTGATAAGATCCTTTAAAAATCCTCGTTTTTAAAATATCCGCGTGAAGATTTGAAACACCATTGATCCTGCGGCAAAGAGCTACGCATAGGTTTGCCATGCGGATCTCATTGTTTCCGATCACTGCCATCTGTGCGATCTTTTCTTCTTCCTTGCTGTAATATACGGAAAGTTTCTGACAGTATTTCTCATTGATCGCACAAATGATCTGATAGATTCTTGGAAGCAGTAAACGAAACATATTCTCATCCCAACATTCCATTGCTTCTGACATAATTGTATGATTCGTATAATGAAATATCTTCTTGACCATACCGTAGGCCTCATCCCATCCAAAATCTTCTTCATCCATTAGAATCCTCATAAGTTCTGGCATCGCCAATGCCGGATGTGTCTCATTGATCTGAATGACAACATGTTCTGGCAAGGAGTTCAGATCATCAAATACTGCTTTATGTCTCTTGATCATCGACTGCATCGTTGCAGATGCCAGAAAATAAAACTGTTTTAAACGCAGCATTTTACCCTGCATATGATCATCTGACGGATATAAGACTTTCGAGATTGCTTCTGCAAATGTCTGGTCTGCCATCGCTTTATCATAGATTCCTTCATTAAACGAATGAAAATCGAACCGCCGCTTGCTTCTGGCACTCCACAGACGAAGAGTTGCTGGCGTCTTAGTCTTGTATCCAATGATCGGTACATCATATGGGACTGCAATGACGGTATTATAATCTTTATGTTCAATCTTTAATCCATTCTCTGTCCAGTTTTCCTGAATCGTTCCATTAAAATGTACTTCCACACTTAATTCCGGACGCTCGATCTCCCAAACATTTCCATCTCTTAACCAGTCATCTTCCATCTCAATCTGCGTTCCATCTACAATTTTCTGATGAAACATTCCATATTCATATCGGATCCCGCATCCGAGTACTGGAAGTTCCATCGTAGAAAGTGAATCCAAAAAACATGCTGCCAGTCGTCCTAGTCCTCCATTTCCAAGTCCTGCATCATTTTCTTCATCCGTGATCTTATCAAAATCAAGTCCCATCTCCCAGAATGCTTCCCGATATGCCTCATATAATCCTTGATTGATCAGATTATTAGAAAATGCCCTTCCCATCAAAAATTCGGCTGACATATAGTAAAGTTTCTTAACTCCTTGCTCTTGTACCCTTTTTCTGCTGTCTGCCCAGGATATCATGATATCATCCCTGATACACTCCGCTGCTGCCTTATAGATCTCATCATTTGTTGCCTCACTGATCGTTCTTCCAAGTGCATGAATTAATTTATTCTCAATCCGTTGTCCGATCTTATTGCTGTCCATATAGTCCATTGTGATCTAATCCTCCTTTCTAGTCTTTATCTTTGACCTGTAAATTTATCTCATTTTTTGTCTTTATGAAGAATGGGCATCTTAAAATAAGATGCCCATTCTTCTTTTGAATTTATAATACACTATTATACATATCAAGATAAATCTTTGCAGATTTTGCAAAACTGTTATCGGATTCCATCGCTCTTTGGATCAATCCATGTTTTCTCTTTGGACTCTGCAATGTCTGTAATGCATAACGGATTGCTCCCAGCATCTCATGTGCATTGTAGTTTGCAAATGAGAATCCATTTCCTGTGTCCTCGTATTCATTGTAACTTTGTACTGTATCACGAAGTCCACCTGTCTCACGTACGATTGGAAGTGTTCCATAACGAAGTGCGATCATCTGAGAGATTCCGCATGGTTCAAATTTGGATGGCATTAAGAAGAGATCACTTCCTGCATAAATCTGGTGTGCAACTGCATTATCATATGCGATATATGAGCATACTCTTCCTTTGTATTTTTCTTCCATGTAACGGAAAAATTCCTCATATTCATAATCACCCGTTCCAAGAATGACAAATGCAACATTCTCTGTGCACATGATCTCATCTAACATGTATTTCACAAGATCCAGACCTTTCTGCTCTGTTAATCTTGTAACCATACCGATGATCGGAACTCCTGGTGTGATCGATAATCCAAGAGCCTTGATCAGTTCCTGTTTATCTTTCTTCTTTCCAGAAAGATCATCTTTGTTAAAATGATATGGGATCAGTGGATCTGTCTCTGGATTAAATTCTTCTTGATTCATTCCATTTAAGATTCCCCATGTATCTCCTGCTCTCGCATTTAAGATACCTTCCTGACGGTATGCAAATGCTGGATCACGAATCTCCTGTGCATAAGTTGGACTTACTGTGCTTAAACGATCTGCAAACACAAGTGCTGCTTTCATGAAACTTGCACATTCATAGTTATGCATAAATTCTGGTGTGTCATACTTTGGATCGATTCCTAACCAATGTTCAAACTGATCGAAACCAAATTCTCCTTGATACATCATATTATGGATCGTAAAGATCGTCTTTGCATGTCCAATATCCCAATGTCCGTACTGTGTGCGGAGTAAGATAGGGATCAGACCTGTCTGCCAGTCATTGCAATGGATGACGTCTGGAATAAATCCAATACGGCTTGCTGCTTCGATCACGGCACGGCAGAAGAAAGCATACTGCTCTCCTTCTGCAAGTCCACCACGATATACCGCATCACCAAAAAATCCTTCATTATCGATCAGATAATATGTAACTTCATTATAAACCAGTTCTTCTACACCTACATATGTTTCCCCACCACTAAAATTGATGTTGAAATCTGCCAGATGTCTTGTCTGTGCGCCATATTTCCCTTTCATCTGACTATGAAACGGCATGATCACACGGGCATCCGCACCGATCTGATTCAATTCCTTTGGAAGGGTTCCCATAACATCCGCTAACCCTCCAAGCTTCACAAATGGTGCACACTCTGCCCCTGCAAGCAACACTTTCAGTGAATTGTTATTACTCATTAACACTTGCTCCTTTCGGAATAAATACTGGATGGTTTGATGAGCCTGATAAGTGTGCATTTGAATAAACTTTTACGTGACGGTCTAAAATTGTATGGTTGATCTCTGCCTGTGGTGCGATAAATCCTTCTGCCATAACAACAGAATTCTTGATCACAGCTCCCTCTGCGATCTGTGATCCACGGAAGATGACAGAGTTTTCAACTTCACCATCAATCTCACATCCACTACTGATCAGGCTGTTGCTGACTTTCGCGTTTGGTCCGTATTTTGCTGGTGCTCCATCGGCAGATTTTGTGTAAATTCTTCTATTACCCAAGAATAATTCTTTGTAAACATCTGGTTTTAACATATCCATATTTACATTGTAATATGCTTCTAAAGATGTAATACATCCTACATATCCTTTATATTCATATCCCTGAATTACAAGACGATCGAAGTTTGGAACGATAACATCAAAGAAAAAGTGTTTCTTATTATGTGCGATCGCTGTCTCAATAAAATCGATCAATAATGTTGTCTTCATGATATAAGCATCCATGCTCTTCTTATTTGAACGATGTTTTCCTTCAGAATAGCACATATCAAGAACTTTATCGTCTTCATCTGTTTTTAAATAAACACCATCATAATCGCAGTTTGTTGAATCATCACTGTTATCAAAATACATCAGTGTGATATCTGCTCCTGATTTGATATGTTTATCTAACATATCCTGAAAATCTGCATTACAGATCACATAAGAACGTCCTAATAATACATATTTTTCTTTTGCTTTCTTTAAAAATCCAAGTGTTCCACGAAGTCCATCCATAACACTTGCGTATTCTCCGGATGGAGATGCATCATTAATATATGGTGGGAAGATATATAATCCTCCACGTTTTTTGTTTAATCCCCAGTCTTTTCCTGAATTCACATGGCTCAACAGTGAATCGTAATTTCTTCTTGTTAATAATCCTACATTCTTAATCCCTGCATTTACCATGTTACTTAACATAAAGTCAACTGTACGATAACGTCCACCAACCGGAAGTGCTGATAAACTTCTGGAGCGTACAAGGTCTTTTAATTTTCTATTTTCTTCTCCTGCATTGATAATACCTAACATCTGTTTATCCATATCTTCAATCCTCCTAGTGTAAGATGGTATCTGGGTAGATCATTGCTCCGTCTTCAACAGTCGCATTCTCTAATGCAACACAATGATATCCGATTACAGTTACATTATTTCCTTCTCCAACCTTGCATCCCTGCTCGATGACTACTTCTTCATCAATCAGTGCTTTGTCGATCTGACAGTCTGTTCTTACAACAGTATCTTTCATGATCACACTGTTCTTAACTACACTGCCTTTTCCGATCTTAACACCAGAATGGATGACACAGTTCTCTACTTCACCTTCAATAACACATCCATCGGCAAGAATAGAATTCTTAACAGATGCACCTGGTGCTATATAATGAGGAGGTAATGAGAAGTTTCTTGTGTAGATTCTCATCTTATCATCATTTAAGTCAATCTGAGGATTTTCATCCAGAAGTTCCATATTAGCTTCCCATAAACTGTCGATCGTTCCTACATCTCTCCAGTATCCATCAAATGAGTAAGCATACATCTTTCTTCCATCTTCTAACATTCTTGGAATAATGTTCTTACCAAAATCATGTTCTGACTCTGGATCATTTCCATCATCGATCAGATACTGACGGATCAGTTTCCATTTAAAGATATAGATACCCATAGAAGCTTTTGTACTCTTTGGTTCTGCTGGTTTTTCTTCGAATTCATAAATACGTTCATCTTCATCTGTATTCATGATTCCAAAACGTTTTGCTTCTTCATAAGTTACATTCAGAACTGAGATCGTACAATCTGCATCTTTCTCTTTATGATACTGAAGCATCTTGTCATAATCCATGGTACAGATCTGGTCACCAGATAATACAATGATATGATCTGGATCAAAATTATCAATGAAATTGATGTTCTGATAAATCGCATCTGCCGTTCCACGGTACCAGTTACCTGTTTCTCCCTTCATATATGGAGGTAAAACATAAGCACCTCCGTTTAAACTGTCAAGATCCCAGAATCCTCCAGTACCAATATATGCATTTAACTCCAGTGGTTCATACTGTGTTAAAACTCCGACTGTGTCAATTCCTGAGTTTGTACAGTTTGACAGTGGGAAGTCAATGATCTTATATTTTCCACCATAGGATACGGCTGGTTTTGCTTTCTTCTGAGTTAATGCGAACAATCTGCTTCCTTGTCCCCCTGCAAGCAGCATCGCAACGATTTCTTTTTTGTTAATCATAGCTCTTTGTCCTCCTTTATTTTACACCTTGATCATTATTCTTTTTTGTTCTTCTTGTCTTGCTTGTTCTTTTTTTTGGCTGTTCCTCTTCTTTCTCTGTTGTTTGCTTTGTTACCTTTATATCTTCTTTTTTTGGAGTGTCTTTCTTAGTCTCCGGCGCCTCTTCTTTTGTTACTTTCTTTGTAACTTCCAGCTTTTTCTCTACTGTTTTCTTCACAGCTTCTGTTTTCTTCTCCTGTGCTGCCTTCTTTGCTGGCTCTGCTTTCTTTGCCGGCTCTGCTTTCTTTGCTACACTCTTTCGTGGTTTCGTCTCCACTTCCTCGATCTTATAGTAAACAACACTTAATGGTTTTAAGGAAATTTCTGCTGCCTGTTGGTAAACAGCTTTCTTTCCTTCAGATGGTACTTTCACCCTCTTCGTTGAAACTTTAGATTCGGAAACATCTCCATCTCCACCAAAATCAAGCTCACTGCTGTCTAAGATCTTCGTAAGTTTTGATTTCTTTGGTAATGGGACCTTGTATTTATCCCATTCCATCGGTGTAAAATTGCAGACACAAAGGATCTGTTGTTGTTTTCTTCCTCTGCCCTTCTTATTCTTTCGTATAAATGCTACAACACTGTGGTCTGCATCACGTTGCAAGCACCATTCAAATCCTGCTGGATCCTGATCTAATTCATATAATGCCGGTTCAGATTTGTAAATCTCATTTAGTTTAGCTACATATTTGTGGAAAGAATCATGCATCTCATACTGATCGATCAAGAACCAGTCAAGCTGTTCTTTGTCTCTCCATTCTACAAATTGGGCGAATTCTCCACCCATAAATAATAATTTCTTTCCTGGATGTGCCATGGTAAATCCATATAATGTTCGCAGTGAAGCAAACTTCTCATCATATGCACCATACATCTTATTGATCATAGAACCTTTGCCATGAACAACCTCATCATGTGAATATGGAAGAATGTAATTCTCACTGTAAGCATAGTCCATAGAGAAAATGATCGCTCCATGATTATCTTTACGATACAATGGATCAAGTTCCATATAGTAAAGAGTATCATGCATATATCCCATATTCCACTTGTAAACAAATCCAAGTCCTTCCGGATCATCAACATCACTCGTTACCTTTGGATATGCTGTTGATTCTTCTGCGATCGTCAAGAATCCCTCATGTGTTGTACGAAGTGCTTCGTTTAGATTGCGAAGGAAATCAACTGCTTCATAGTTGATATTGGTTCCATCTTCATTCGGCACATATTCGCCTTCCTGTTTTCCAAAGTCAAGATATAACATTGCAGATACAGCATCAATACGGATTCCATCGATATGATAAACATCTGCAAAGAACATCGCACTTGAGATCAGAAAGCTCTGCACTTCTGGTTTCCCATAGTTAAATAATAAGGTTCCCCAGTCAGGCTGGCTTCCCTTTCTTGGATCTTCGTGATCATAAATATGTGTTCCATCAAACATTGCCAGTCCATGCTCGTCTCTTGGAAAATGTGCTGGAACCCAATCAAGGATGACACTGATCCCTGCTTTATGTAACTCATTGATCATATAATTGAAATCTTCTGGTGTTCCATATCTTGATGTTACGCCGTAATATCCTGTTACCTGATATCCCCAAGAAAGATCATATGGATATTCTGTGATCGGCATCAGTTCAACATGTGTATATCCCATCTCTCCAAGATAAGGGATCAGCATGTCCGCGATCTCACGATAATTATAAAATTCTCTCTCTTCTTCCTGCGGCATTCTCCATGTTCCAAGATGCAGCTCATAGATAGACATTGGCTGATCTAATGCCTGGCGTTTCTTTCTCTGATTGATAAAACGTTTATCAGACCATTTAAAATCATCGAAATCCCAGACTTTCGAAGCTGTATCTGGTCTGCATTCTGCATAAAATGCAAAAGGATCACTCTTATATCTGCAGATTCCATCATAGCCTTCTACATGATATTTATATAGATCACCTTTCTTCAGTCCTTCAATCTCGATCGTATAGATCCCGTCTTTGTCACCTTTCATCGGATGCGCAAGAGGATTCCAGAAATTGAAATCACCTACGACACTGACTGACTTTGCATTTGGAGCCCAAACAGTAAATCTGTGAGTCTTTGTCTTCTTCTGATAATGGCATCCAAATGTCAGGTATGCCTGCCTTGCCTTTCCCGTCTGAAACAAATACAAATCCTCACGATTGATAGTTTCATTCATAGTATAACTCCTCCTTAAAACTTCAAAACAAAGAATTCTTGTGATCGAATCCCACACTTACAGAAAATCTTATCTTATAAGACTTCTTTGTGAAACTAAAAAGTCTAATAAAATAAAAAAGCGTAAACAACCACGAACAATCTTCTTGCAAATGGCTTATTTACGCTTTCATAGTCATATCTTTAATTTCTATAGGTATAATAAAAATGTGACACGTTGTCATCTTACAAGATATTTTCATATTCAAAGAACAATGTACTGTAAATATCTTTCGTTTCTAGTCCACTTTCTGGTTGTTTATCTGCTGTTCAAAAAGTGTTTGTTTCACTAGCTTTATTATACCAAATCTTTTCATATATTTCAACAAATTGTACAATATTTAATGCACTATTTATATCCATATTGTGAAATTCATCCAAGCAATTTAATATACAGATGTAGAATTTCTCATTTTAGGATCATATCCTGCTTTTTTCAAGGATTTAATGATCTTATTTTTATGTTCTGTACCGAATGCTTCCATTGTGATCGTAAGTTCTACCGCACTATTTCTGTTGATACTTACGAACTGGTTATGCTCTAGTTTGATAATATTTCCCTGTGCATCTGCGATCACATCAGAAACTTTATTTAACTCTCCTGGTTTGTCTGGAAGGAATACAGATACCGTAAAGATTCGATCTCTCATGATCAATCCATGCTGTACTAAAGATGCGATCGTAATGACATCCATATTTCCACCACTGATGATAGAAACTACTTTCTTATTCTTAACATCCAGATGTTTTAATGCTGCAATTGTTAGTAATCCAGAGTTTTCTGCTAACATCTTGTGATTTTCTAACAAGTCTAAGAAACATGGGATCAGTTCTTCATCTTCTACTGTGATGATATCATCAAGGTTTTCCTGAATATATGGAAAAATGATCTTTCCTGGTGTCTGTACTGCTGTACCATCTGCGATCGTGCTGACATGATCACATGACACTACTTTTCCTGCTTCTAATGAAGCTTTCATACATGCTGCTCCTGCTGGTTCTACACCAATCACTTTAATCTTTGGATTTAACAGTTTGGCAAGTGTTGAAACACCTGTTGCAAGTCCGCCTCCACCGATTGGTACAAGGATGTAATCTACGGTTGGAAGTTCTTTAAAGATATCCATTGCGATCGTTCCCTGCCCTGTTGCAACCGTTGGGTCATCAAATGGATGAACAAATGTATATCCATGTTCTGCTGCAAGGTCTAATGCGTGTGCACATGCTTCATCATAAACATCTCCATGAAGGATCACTTCTGCTCCAAGATCTTTTGTTCTGTTAACCTTTAACAGTGGAGTGGTTGTTGGCATAACGATCGTTGCTTTGACTCCCTGTCTTGCTGCTGCCAATGCAACACCCTGTGCATGGTTTCCAGCAGATGCTGTGATCAATCCTTTTGCTTTTTCTTCTTCAGATAATGTACTGATCTTGTAATATGCACCACGGATCTTGTAAGCTCCAGTCAACTGCATGTTCTCAGGTTTTAGATAAACATCGTTTCCTGTCTGATCTGAAAAATAATCACTTTTGATCAGCTTGGTAGGAAGGACAACCTCCTGCACTTTATTATATGCAGCTTCAAAATCTTTTAGTTCTAACATTTTAATTTTCTTCTCCTTTTTCGAATAATGCATTGACAAACATATCTGGATCAAATCTCTGAAGATCATCAACCTGTTCCCCAATACCAATGTATTTTACTGGAATTCCAAGTTCTGACTGGATTGCGATCGCGATTCCGCCTTTTGCTGTTCCATCTAATTTCGTCAAAATAATTCCTGAAATGTCTGTTGCTTCTTTAAACTGTTTTGCCTGTGCCATGGCATTTTGTCCAGTTGTTCCATCTAAGACGATCAGTGTCTCTAGATAAGCTTCACTGTATTCTTTTTGGATGATACGATTGATCTTGCTTAACTCATTCATCAGATTCTTCTTATTATGAAGTCGTCCTGCTGTATCACATAACAACACATCGACATCTCTTGCTTTTGCTGCTGCTACCGCATCATATACAACAGCCGCAGGATCTGCACCCTCTGCTTGACTGATGATATCAACCCCAGCACGATTTGACCATTCTTTGAGCTGTTCGATCGCTCCAGCACGGAATGTATCCGCAGCTGCCAGTAATACTTTTTTTCCTTGTCCTTTTAGTGATGCTGCAAGTTTTCCAACAGATGTTGTTTTCCCTACACCATTTACTCCAATGACAAGAACGACACTCTTTTTATCAATAAAATCATAAGCACTATCTTCCAGTCTCATCTGATCCTTAATAGAATCGATCAAAAGCTGTCGGCATTCTTCCGGCTCTTTGATCTTATTTTCTTTTACTTTTTTCTTCAGATCTTCAATGATATTCATTGTTGTATCAATTCCCATATCACTCATGATCAAAATCTCTTCCAGCTCTTCATAAAAATCCTCATCTATTCCAGAAAATCCGCTGAAAATAGAGTCAAAACTTGAGGCAATATTATCTCTTGTTTTACTTAATCCCTGTGCAAGTCTTTTAAAAAATCCTTTTTTCTCTGACATAGCCATTCTCCTTTTATTCATCTAAATCATTCTCGATCAAATTTACAGAAACCTGAGTTGAAATACCTTTTTCCTGCATCGTGATCCCATATAAAACATCTGCTGCCATCATCGTTCCTCTTCGATGTGTGATCACAATAAACTGTGTATCCTTTGTAAGTTTATGCAGATACTTTGCAAATCTTGTGACATTTGAATCATCCAATGCCGCTTCAATCTCATCCAGGAGGCAAAACGGAGATGGTTTTAAATTCTGGATCGCAAATAATAATGAAATCGCTGTTAAAGCTTTCTCTCCACCTGATAACTGCATCATATTCTGAAGTTTCTTTCCTGGAGGCTGTGCAATGATCCTAATTCCAGATTCTAATACATCATCATCTGTAAGTTCCAATCTTGCTTCTCCACCACCGAATAATTCCACGAATACTTCCTGAAATACTCGTTTGATGTCTTTAAACTTTGCATTAAACTGACGGCGCATCGCATCTTCCAGTTCTTCCATCAAACCTGTCAGATGTGCTTCTGCTGTCACGATATCTTCATGCTGTTTCTGCATAAATTCGTAACGTTCGGAAACTTCTTTATAATCTTCGACTGCATTGATATTAACTGGTCCAAGGTTCTTGATCTTATTTTTTAACTCAGAGATTGTTTCCTTAACCTTTGTAAGGCTCTGCGTCTCATCCAGATCGATCCTCTGTTTTGCCTGATGATATGTGATCTCGTAATTCTCCCACATATAATCCAAAAGTTCTTTTTTCTTTCCTTTTCGATTCTCTCTCTGACTCTCCAGACGGTACATTTCTTTGTCATATCCACTGATACGTTCAAGCATCTCTTCGCGTTCTTTAAGGATATCCTTATAAAGGACTTCTTTCTCCTTCACTTCTTCCTGCATCTTCTGATGCCTGTTCTGATCTTCTATGATCTTTCGTTCCATTGCTTCGCATGATTCTTTTAAATGTCCAATCTGCTGTTTTAATGCTTTTACATTCTCATTGATACTTCCAGTATCTTTCTGATTTTCCTGAACCTCTTCTGATAGATGTTCGATCTCAGATCTTACTCGCTCCTGAGTATTCTCCTGAAATTCTAACTTCTGTGATTCTTTGCTTAACTGCATATGAACCTTGGAAACTTCCATTGCATGCTGTTCGGCATGTTTTCTAAGATGTTCAAGTATCTCACTGATCTCCTTGATCCTTTCTTCATCCTGCTCATTTGCACTTTCAAGATCTACCTGTTCATCTTGCAGTCTGTCAGCATCATCTTCCGCATTCCTTAATTCTTCTTCCAGTTGTTGTCTCTGTATACTTAACTGTTCGTGCCTGTTATCAAGCTCTTCTTTTCTTCGCTTGATCGCAGATTGTGACATCTGCTGTGTATTTAATTCCAAAGAGATTTCTTGCATCTCTTTCTCTAAGTCTATCATATTTTGCTGATATTCTTTGAGTTTTTTTTCATTTTCATGATATTTTTCTTCATCTTCTGTGATTGCTTTCGTCCATCGATCCAGCTTCTTCTTTAATTCTTCAACTTCTCTGGATCTTCCAAGCAGATTGCTCTTATTCTTAAAAGCACCTCCAGACATTGCACCGCCTCGGTTTAAGGAATCCCCATCAAGCGTTACGATCCTTACACTGTGATGATATTTATTTGCAATTTTAATTCCTGCATCCATATCTTTTACAACAAGAATCTGTCCAAGCAGTGATGCAAATAAATCCTTATATACTTCATCATAGATCACAAGTTGGTTGGCTGCCCCGATCACCCCTGGTTCTAAAAGAATTTCTTTCCTTGCAAATTCTTTTCCCTTCACTGCATCCAGCGGCAAAAACGTAACTCTTCCATAACGATTCTTCTTCAGATATTCGATCATCTTCTTCGCTGTTTTCTGCGTATCCGTTACAATGTTCTGAATACTTCCGCCCAGAGCTGTCTCAATCGCTGTTTCGTATTTTTCTTCCACTTTGATGATATCTGCAACCGCTCCAATGATCCCAGATGTCACAGCCTGTTGTTCCATCACCTTCTTGATCCCGAATCCATATCCATCATAACGTTCTGCCATATTCCGCATTGTTTCATAGTTGGAACGCACTCTATGATATTTCTCTCTTTTCTGATCCATCTGTTCCTGAATCTGACGGCGTTCCGCTATCAATGTTTCTTCGATTCTCTTGGCATTATGACATTCGATCTCAGATCGTTTTTTCTTCTCATTGATCTCTTCGATCTTCTGACTAGAAGAATCTTTTTCTTTTTCCTGATCATTGATCTGCCGTTTTATTTCTTCTATCTGATGATCCAGTCCTATGATCCGGACATTTAGCTGTTCTTTCACAGTCTGGGAACGCTCAATCGCTCCAGCCACCCGCATACGGCCTTCTCTGACAGCATTCACTCGGATTTCAATCTCTTCTTGTTCTCTCTCCAGATCCTGAATCTGCTTCTGATACAATGCAACTTCGCTTTCTTTTTGTATCTTTTGTTCCATGACAGATTCATATTCCTTACGAATTTCTTCTGTCTCTGCCTCAAATCTCTTTAACTGTGCTTTCTTTTCATTCAGATCTTTATACAGCTTATCCTTAGACTCCAGATACATACTCTCACGCATATGTTCTGTATTGATCTGTTCATTTAAAACCTGAATCTTTCCTTCTTTTTTCTGCTTTGTAAGCTTCATTTCAGAAATATGAGCAGTGATCGTTTCGATTTCCTGTTTTAAATGATCCAAAAACTCTTCTTGTTTTCCGTATTTCTCTTTTGCTTTGGCAAGTGTCTGATTTGCCTCATTGATCTCCCGCTGAGCGATTTCTATCTTTTCATCCAGCTCTTTTAATTCCTTCTCAAGATTCTGATTCTCAAGCAGGAACAACTTCACATCTTCATCTTTCAACTGATCTCTTAACAACAGATATTCTCTCGCATGTTCTGACTGTTTCTTAAGCGGTCCAACCTGACGTTCCAATTCCGTTAAGATATCTGTGACTCGTACCAGATTCTCACGTTCGATTTCCAAAGATTTTTGTGTTTTCAGCTTGTTTTTCTTGTATTTAACAATTCCTGCTGCTTCATCAAATAATTCTCTTCTCTCTTCCGGTTTTCCACTTAAGATCTGTTCGATCTGTCCCTGTCCGATGATCGAATATCCCTCTTTTCCGATTCCTGTATCAAAAAAAAGTTCTACGATATCCTTTCTTCGGCAGGCACTTCCGTTGATCAAATATTCACTTTCCCCAGAACGATAGACTCTTCTGGCAACTGTTACTTCTTCAAACTGGATTGGCAGACTATGGTCACTGTTATCTAATGTGATCGCAACATAAGCAGATCCCATCGGCTTTCGAAGCTCTGTCCCCGAAAAAATAACATCTTCCATTCTAGAACCACGAAGCTGTTTTGCTCTTTGTTCTCCAAGCACCCATCGAACAGCATCTGCAACGTTACTCTTTCCACTTCCATTTGGACCTACGATTCCTGTGATCCCATGTTCAAATTTAAAGATCATTTTATGGGCAAAAGATTTAAAGCCATTGACCTCAATACTTTTTAAATACATGTCCACCTCTGTTTCGTGTTATTTTTTGTGGCGTTTGATCGCCTCAAATGCAGCATGCTGTTCTGCTGACTTTTTACTATGTCCTGATCCTGTTCCAATCACATTCTCTCCAAGACGTGCTTCTACCGTAAAGATTTTGGCGTGATCTGGACCTTCTTCTCCAACAAGCACATATTTTAATCGTCCTTTTCCTTCTCCCTGAACAATCTCCTGAAGATTCGTCTTTGCATCGAAAAACAGAACTTTATTTTCTACATCTTTAAATAAATATGTCTCAATGAATTTTGTTGCTGTTTCAATTCCCTGATCTAAATAAATCGCACCGATCACAGCTTCAAATGCATCAGAAAGAATGGAATCTCTTGATCTTCCACCTGTCATATCTTCTCCTTTGCTTAAGAGAACATATTTCCCAAGGTTGATATCCCTTGCACATCCTGCAAGTGTCGGCTCACATACAAGACTCGCCCTGATCTTGCTTAACTTTCCCTCTGATTCTTTCTGGTATGTGCGATACAGATAATTACTTGTTACCAGCTCAAGAACTGCATCTCCCAAAAATTCGAGACGTTCATTATTCTTATCTTTGCTCATTCTTCGTTCATTTGCATAGGAACTATGAATGAAGGCATTCCAAAGTCGGGATGGCTCATGAAATTTAATTCCTATCTGCTCTTGAAATTCTTCCACACTTTTTGCATCCATTTTCTTCTTATCCTTTCACAATCTGGTCTTTGATCTTCTGCGTAATATCTTCTTCGGCAAATGCGATACACTGAATGATCGCATTTTTCATTTCTTTTGCACTTGAAGATCCATGTGCTTTTACAACCAATCCATTTAATCCAAGTAATGGTGCTCCACCATATTCAGAAGCATCAAATTTCTTTAACGTCTTCTTTAATGCTGGTTTCGCTAATAGTGCACCGATCTTACTCTTTAATGTTGACATCATTCCTTCTTTGATCTGACTGACTAACACTGCTGCTAATCCTTCTTCCAGTTTCAGAACGATATTTCCTGCAAATGCATCACATACAACAACATCCGCTGCACCGTATGGGATTTCTCTTGCTTCGATACTTCCGATATAATTGATATTTTCACATTCCTTTAATAATGGACCTGTTTCTTTTACCAGCTGATTTCCTTTGGCTTCTTCCACACCGACATTGACAAGTCCAACTCTTGGGTTCTTGATTCCAAGAACATCTTCCATATAGATAGATCCCATCTGTGCAAACTGAAGCAGATATTCCGCTTTCGCATCCATATTCGCTCCAGCATCGACTAATAACATCGGACCTTTGGCTGTTGGCATCACTGCTCCCAGTGGTGCTCTCTTGATCCCTTTGATCCTTCCAACAACAAACTGTCCTCCAACAAGGATCGCTCCTGAACTTCCAGCTGATACAAATGCATCTGCAGTCTTATCCTTTACCATTTTCAGGGCGACCACCATGGAAGAATCTTTCTTCTTACGAATCGCTTCTACTGGTGATTCGTCACAAGAAATTTCTTCTTCTGCATTCACAACTTCAATTTGTTCATTTTTATACTGATATTTGCTTAATTCTTCATGAATCCTTGGTGCTTTTCCTACAAGAAATACTTTCAGATTGTTTTTTTCATTCACAGCATCAACAGCACCTTTTACAACTTCTCCTGGTGCATGATCTCCACCCATGGCATCAACTGCCACTTTCACTAATTTCTCCATATGACCTGTTACTCCTTTTCTTAAAAATAGGAAATGCCACACGCCTAAACCTTCTTAAAAAGCCTAAACGTATGGCATTTCTCTTCATTTACCATTATTCAGCGTGTGCTGAAACAATTTCCTTTTTATTGTAAGATCCGCAGGCTTTACATACTCTGTGAGGCATCATAAGAGCACCACATTTGCTGCATTTTACAAGTGTTGGAGCAGTCATCTTCCAGTTTGCTCTACGTCTGTTTCTTCTTCCTTTGGATGATTTATTCTTTGGACAAATTGACATTGGTTTTACACCTCCTTAAAATTCTTAAAAATATCCTGAATCGCTGCCATACGAGGGTCTGCCACCGTACGATCGCAGCCACACTCTTTTTCATTCAGATTCGTTCCGCACACCGGACAAAGTCCTTTGCAGTCTTCTTTGCATAACACTCTGGACGGAAGTTTTGGAACAACTTCATCGAAGATCAGTATATCAAGATCAAGATACTTGTCCTCGATATATGAAGAATCTTCTTCATCAAGATCCGAAAAATCTAATTCTTTCGTCACCTGCACGGAAACCGGATAACTCACTTCTTCAAGACATCGGCTACATGGAATTCCAAGCGTGACTTCTGTCTCAAATGCAAATGATATCTTATCCTTTCCAATATTTCTAAAAACAATCGAAAAATCATTCTTCTCTCGAATAGGATAAGACACACCTTTAAGCTTAATCTCATTCAGATCGATTGACGCTTCGACGGTTTCTTCATATTTAGGTACTGAAATAATTTTTGATAATTGAATCTTCATACGATCTCCTAAATTTTCATACTGTACTATTATACGAATGTGCTTCTGGTTTGTCAAGTAATTTTCCTTACTTTTAAAAAAACAATCCAGAAGCACATTTTAACAAGCTTTATTTTTTATGAAATGATTATTTGACAAGGGCTACTGTGTCTCTTGCGATCATTAATTCTTCATTTGTTGGTACACAAAGCAGTGTAACTTTAGAATCATCTGTAGAGATGATCGCTGTTTCTCCGTGAACATCGTTCTTCACTTCGTCAAGTTCTGTTCCTAAATATCCAAGATATTCACAGATTGCTTTACGTGTGATATCATCATTCTCACCAAGTCCTGCTGTAAATGCAATCGCATCAACACCATTCATAGCTGCTGTGTAAGCTCCGATGTATTTTGCTACACGGTATGCATATGCATCTAATGCTGCAGCTGCAACTTTGTTACCTTCAGCTCTTGCTGCTTTTACATCTCTAAAGTCAGAAGATACTCCTGATAATCCGTAAACTCCTGATTCTTTGTTTAAGATATTTAATACTTCAGATGCTGTTTTGTTTTCTTTATTCGCAATAAATTCGATGATTGCTGGATCAAGATCTCCAGAACGTGTTCCCATGATCAGTCCTTCAAGTGGTGTTAATCCCATAGATGTATCTACTGATTCTCCACCTTTGACTGCTGTAACACTTGCACCGTTTCCTAAATGGCATACGATGATCTTTAAGTCTTTGATATCTTTTCCTAAGACTTTTGCTGTCTCTAAAGATACGAACTGATGAGATGTTCCGTGGAATCCATAACGGCGGATACCATCTTCATCGTAGTATTTTCTAGGAATACCATATAAGAATGCTTTCTCTGGCATTGTCTGATGGAATGCTGTATCAAATACTGCTACCATCGGAAGTCCTGGCATTAATTCCTGACATGCACGAACTCCGATCAGTCCCGCTGGGTTATGAAGTGGTGCGAATACGCTGCATTCTTCAACTTCTTTGATAACTTCATCTGTGATCAGGCATGATTTTGTGAATTTCTCTCCACCGTGAACAATACGATGTCCTACAGCTCCGATCTCATCAAGACTTTCTACAACTCCGTTTTCTTTATCTGTCAGCTGGTCGATAACGATTCCGATCGCTGTCTTATGATCTGGCATAGCTGGTGTAGATTTGATCTTGTCTTTTCCCGCTGGCTGATGTGTTAATGCTCCATCGATTCCGATTCTTTCACATAATCCTTTTGCTAAAACACTTTCTGTCTCTGAATCGATTAACTGATATTTTAATGATGAGCTTCCGCAGTTGATAACTAAAACTTTCATGAACTATGATTCTCCTTATATTTTTCTTATTTATCTGCTTCCAGTGCTGCTGCCTGTACACATGTGATCGCTACTGCACCTACGATATCTGATGCTACACATCCACGTGATAAGTCATTGACTGGTTTTGCGATTCCCTGTGTAATAGGTCCGAATGCCTGCGCCCCACCTAATCTCTGTACTAATTTATATCCAATGTTACCAGCATCTAAGTCTGGGAATACTAATACGTTCGCTTTACCAGCAACTTCACTTCTTGGAGCCTTACTTGCTGCAACTTCTGGTACGATTGCTGCGTCAAGCTGTAATTCTCCACAGATCAGGTACTGAGGGTATTTTTCTTTTGCGATGTTTGTTGCTTCTACAACTTTTGTTACATCGTCATGTTTTGCACTTCCACATGTAGAATGGGATAACATTGCAACTCTAGGTGTTGCTCCGATCAGCTGCTCAAATGTCTTAGCTGAGCTTGAAGCGATTGCTGCTAACTGTTCTGGGTTTGGATTCTGGTTCAGTCCACAGTCAGCGAATACGAAACATCCGTTTTCACCCATATCTTTAGCCTGTGTATCCATTAACATGAAGGCTGATACAATCTCTGTACCAGGTGCAGTCTTAACAACCTGAAGTGCTGCACGAAGTACGTTTGCAGAAGAGTTGATCGCTCCTGCTACCATTCCGTCTGCATCTCCAACTCTTACCATTGTTGCTCCGAAGAACAGTGGATTGGATAACAGAATCTCTTTTGCATCTTCTGGAAGCAGTCCTTTGCTCTTTCTTGCTTCACATAAAGATTCGATATATGTATTTAAATGATCACAGTTCTCTGGATCAACAAAAGAAGCTTTGGCTAAATCTAATCCTTCTGCTTCTGCTTTTGCCTTAATCTCGTCTTCTTTTCCAACTAAAATAATATCAGCGATTCCTTCACTGATAACCTCTGCTGCTGCTGTTAATGTTCTCATGTCTGTAGTTTCAGGCAGTACAACAGTTTTCTTATTTGCTTTTGCCTTGTTTTTAATCTCATCAATAACACTCATTTTTCGCGTTGCTCCTTTCAACTTTCCAAAAAGATGAATTTAATCTTGTTAAATTATACAACATCATTTCTTTGTATACAATAATAGTATTTGTATTTTTCGTTGTACATTTCCAGAAAAATCTATATTCTATTCTACATTTTTTTGTTTTCTCTGACAAGATACTTGTTGCTTATTTTTCATTTTTTGTGCAATTTTACTTTTATTCATTTGTGATTTATAATACATTTACAAAATAAACGATTCAAATAAGGAATCTCGAAAGGATATTTTATGAAAACAGCAGCTATTATTTGCGAATACAATCCATTTCACAATGGTCATGAATACCATATCATGCAGACAAGAAATATCACGAGTGCAGACTGCGTCATTGCCATCATGAGTGGAAACTACGTACAGCGCGGAACTCCGGCGGTTATGGACAAAAAAATACGTACCCAGGCTGCCCTTCTTGGAGGTGCCGATCTCGTGATCGAACTCCCCTTATTTGCAGCATGTTCATCTGCCCCTGATTTTGCAATTGGAGCTGTCAGTCTGCTTCACAAACTGGGGGTAATCGACTACCTTTCTTTTGGAAGTGAGTGTCAAGATATTAACAAACTTAAGCAGATTGCATCCTTTCTTATCCAATATGAAGAAGAAATCGAGCGTGGTACAAAAGAGCTTATGAGTCTCGGACATTCTTATCCGAAAGCAAAAGAACTTTATCTTAGAGAGCATCTTGATGATGCTTCTTTGATCGAAGTATTAAAACAGCCGAATAATATTCTTGGGATTGAATATTTAAAAGCTTTGCTACAGTTAGACAGCCCTATCATTCCCGTCTGTGTTACCCGTGTTTCAAACGATCATCACAGCAAGGAGTTGACACCTTCGATTTCTTCTGCAACATCCATCCGTGAAATCTTAGAACAAAACCAGATAAGCCCTTTATTCTCAAGAGTCCCTGAAGCTTTGCATGATATCTATCAGATGCATTATCAAAAAGATTTTCCTGTCTGCCTGGATGATTTTTCTCTGCTTTTACATGCAGCTATTTATTCTTGCGAAGATCTTACACAGATCAGCGGTATTTCAAGCGATTTTAAGGACCGTATTTTTAAGATGTTAAAATCTGATCTTTCTTTTGAAGAACTGATCAGTGCCTGTAAGACCAAAAACCTCACCTGGAGCAAAATAAGCAGAAATCTTTTGCATATCATGCTTGATATAACAAAAGAAAAGGTTGAAAAAGCACGAACTTACGATATGTCTCCTTATTTTCAGATTCTAGGTTTCAAACGTTCTGCTTCCTTCCTGATCGGGAATATCAAAAGAAAATCTTCCATCCCTATGGTCCGCCATCTGCGTGTTATGAATGATCCTTTATCCAAAGATCAAGAAGAATTATTATCTACAGAACAACGTGCCAACCAGTTATATCGTACCGTGATCGGACAGAAATTTCATACGATCATAAAAGATGAGCAGATCATCTTCTAGTTTCACCTCCCGCTTCATACACTATAAAAAGAAAGCGGGAGATTTTTCATGAAAACCAGTTTTATCCAGTTTTTACTTATTTTTAGTGTTCTTTCCTTGTTATTTTTTCCACAAACATCGGTCCAAGGCGCAAAAAATGGGCTGATTTTATGGTCTGCAACGATCACACCGACTCTTTTACCTTTTTTACTGCTCACTGGTTTTATGCAATATTACCAAACGTTCCATCTGATCTCCCGGCTCTTTTACCCCCTCAAAAAACTTTTTCCTGGTATCAATGAGGACTTTTTTTACACCTGTATTCTAGGTTTTTTTTGTGGATGTCCCCTCGGTGCGAAGATCATTGATGATTTTATTTCTTGTGGATCTTTTACGAAATCTGAAGGAGAAAAGCTATTATATACCTGCAATCAGATCAGTCCCATGTTCTCTGCTGGATATACTCTTACATTGATCCTTCATGGCAAAATTTCTGCTCTGCGCTTTTTCTTTTGCCTGTATTTTCCTGTCATGTGTTATCTGATCTATCTGTTCTTTTTATTTTTTACAAGCGATTTTCTACATACACACCACTCTTCTCCCACCATTGCACACAAAAAATCAGCAGATCAGGTAATCTTTGATAGTCTTCATTCCATTTTCATGATCGGAATCTGTATTATGATCTTTTCAATTGCCGTTTCTCTTTTAGAAATTCTTCCACTTCCTTTCTATTTAAAAAGAGGATTGACCGCTGTTCTTGAAATCACAAATGCCATCTCCTATTTTGGTTCTTCCCATATGCCTATCGGCCGCAAAGTCATATTATTGTGTATGATCACTTCTTTTGGCGGGTTGTCTGCTGCCGTGCAGACTTTAAGTGTATACAAAAAGAGCAGACTCTCCCTCTGGAAATATCTGCTCATAAGATCTCTTTTTAGTGTTTCAAGCGGACTACTTGCTTATCTAGTCTTCATCTGAAATGAAATCTTCTACCGTTCTTGTTCTTGCCTGTGGAATGCTGACTCCGGAAAGCTGTTCTTCTATCTCCTTCGCATTCGTTTTAATCGATGCAAGATCTGAATCTAATGCGGATAACAACTGGTTAAACACACTCTCCTGTGCTTCTTTGACACTTGCCACATAACCTTGTACATCTTCCATGATCTCATTGACATAGCGCAATGCACCTGCACGGATCTGATCTGCTTCTTCATTCGCATTATGTACAACACTTCTTGCTGTATCTTTGGCGTGAGTTTCAATCTCATTCGCTCTCATCTTTGCCATCTCAACGACCTCATTCTGATCGATCAATTCTCCTGCATCTCTTGCTGCCTGATCGATCATCTGCTGTGACTTCACTCTGGCATCTTCCAAGATCGCATCTTTGTTCAGAATGATCTTATGGCTTCGTTCAATCTCACCTGGAATCTGCTTTCTTAATTCCTCGATCACTGTCATCAATACATCTTTCTCGATCATAATCTTACCTGGACTAAATCTTGCTGGTTTTGCTTCGTCGATCAGTACTTCAATATCATCAATCATCTCATGTAAATACTTCTCACTCATATTCATTCGCCTCCTATGATTTAAATTTCTTCTCAAGACATTCTTGTACGTAAGGCGGTACCATCTCAGAAACATCTCCATGATAAGATGCTATTTCCTTTACGATCGTGGAACTTACATAAGAATACTCAATGCTGGTTGTAAAAAACATGGTATCTAAGTCTTTATCCAATCTCGCATTTGTCTGTGCAATTTGAATCTCATACTCAAAATCAGTTACTGCGCGTAGTCCTCGGACTGATACACTGGCTCCCTGTTGTTTTGCAAAGTCTACCAACAATCCAGAAAATGACATAACCTCTACATTATCAAGATGACTTGTCACTTTTCGTATCATATCAACCTTCTCTTGTGTTGTAAACATTGGTTTCTTTGCACTGTTTACCAATACTGCGATGATCAGCTTGTCAAAAACCTTGGCTGAACGCTCTATAATATCAATATGTCCATAAGTCACCGGGTCAAAGCTTCCCGGATAAACTGCAATACTCATCTTCTAATCCTCCACTGTTTTCATCAAAAATGTATGTTTATTTGTCTTATATTCTTTTACTCTTATAACCTTTAATTTCTCAAAATCTGGTATCTCTGTGTCAAGAGACGATTCCACGATAACTACCGTATCTTCTGTACAGATAGAGGATTGATCTATGATTGATAATACTTCTTCTTCAAATCCTTTCTTATATGGAGGATCCATAAAAATATGATCAAATGTTACATTCTTCGTCTCTAACTGCCTGATCGCTGAATTCACATCTGTTGCCAAAACCTGTGCTTTCTTATCAAGCTTTGTATATCTTAAATTCTCTCGAATGCATCTCAATGCAGGTTTTGCTTTCTCAACAAAATAAGCTTCCTTTGCTCCTCTGCTCAATGCCTCGATCCCGATTCCTCCACTTCCAGAGAAAAGATCCAGAAATGTACTTCCCGGGATATCATACTGAATCATATTAAATAACGTCTCTTTGATGCGATCCTGAGTTGGTCTTGTCTCCATTCCTTCGATCGTCTTTAATTTTAAACTCTTCGCACTTCCTGCTACGACTCTCATATCTATGTATATTCCTTGTCTTTTATTTGCTTTGCAAAGTTATTCCACTTTTGCTCACTATTTCTTTTATTTTATTATATCTACAGATTTTGTCAACCGACAAACCAATATTTCAGAAAGAGACAGTCAAAGTTTATACTTTCGCTGCCTCTTTCTGAAATCTTATGATGTTTGAGGATTGCTTCATTGCTACGCAATTTCGCAATCCGGATACATCATCTTATCTAATTAGCGAGACATTTCTTCTTCCTGTCTGCGGATCATTTTACGAACCATCTCTCCTCCGACAGATCCTGCCTGAGCAGTTGTTAAGTGTCCGTTATATCCTTCTTTTAAATCCACACCGATCTCATTTGCAACTTCGAACTTAAATCTGTCTAAGGCTCCTCTCGCTTCTGGTACCTCGACTCTGTTTGTTCCTTTGCTTCTTGCTGAAGTTCGTTCTTCCATGTTGAAAGTCCTCCATTTCTTTTGTTTTGTTATCTGTTACGCTCATAGTATATGCAAGCGTACAAAAGATACACTGGGAGTTTTTACATGATGTTGCATTTTATGGATTGTTATTTTTTGACACTTACATCATTTTAATAACGAACATGAAATCTTTTCTCATTTTCTTCATATGGACGTTCTTCTTTCTCGATCTCATCCACTCGAACGAAACGATTTCCTGTCTGGATCAAATTTAAAAATTTCTCAATTTCAACTCTGGTTCCCTGAACTTCTGCTGTCACTGATCCATCAGACATATTTTTTACCCATCCTGTCAAATGACATCTTTCTGCATTCATCGCTGCAAAAAAACGAAATCCTACTCCTTGGACTCTTCCTGTAAATCTTAAATAAAAACGTACCATGCGATATACCTCCTATTATATATTCCTTGCAAGCCCGATCTGTTTTTCTAATCTGCTGTTCTTCAAATTCGAAAAATCAAATCCGCTTTCCTCCAGTTGTTTTACCGCATCAGCTGCCTGTTTCATAATATCTGCATTGGTATAGATATCTGCCAGAACAAAATCCATCATCCCGCTTTGTCTGACTCCGAAGAAATCACCCGGTCCTCGAAGTTTTAAGTCTTCATTTGCTATATAAAATCCATCATTTGATTTATTCAACACTTCAAGACGCTGCATCGTTTCTTTCTTCTTGGAGCTCGTCATAAAAATGCAATAGGACTGATAGCCGCCACGTCCGACACGTCCTCTTAACTGATGAAGCTGTGCAAGTCCAAAACGTTCTGCATTCTCCACCATCATAACCGTTGCATTTGGCACATTCACCCCGACTTCAACAACCGTTGTTGATACTAAAACATCAATCTTGCCTTCTGAAAAATCATCCATGACTTTCTGCTTGTCCGCTGCCTTCATCTTTCCATGAAGGTAACTGATCCTTACCGATGGTGCAAACTGGCTTCTCAACATCTGTGCATACTGAATGACATTTTCTCCTTCCATCGTCTCACTTTCTTCGACCATCGGACAGATAATATATACCTGTCTTCCCTGACTGACCTGTTTCTCAATGAAACGATATGCCGTCGGGCGGTAACTTGTGTTGACTACGCAGTTTTTGATCGGCAACCGCTCTGCTGGCAGTTCATCGATAATCGATACATCGAGATCACCATATAAAATGATCGCCAATGTTCTTGGAATTGGTGTCGCACTCATAACAAGTACATGTGGTTTCTCACCTTTTAGCGATAAACTTTCTCTTTGTCTTACTCCAAATCGATGTTGTTCATCCGTGATAACCAATGCTAACTTGTTATATTCCACCTTATCCTGAATGACCGCATGAGTTCCGATCACAATATCTACTTCTCCATCTTTGATCTTTTGATAGGTTTCTCTTTTTTCTTTTGTCTTTGTGGAACCTGTCAGCAATGCGATCTTTATATCATAAGATTCTAAAAGTTCTGTAAATGATTCATAATGCTGAGCTGCAAGCACTTCCGTTGGTGCCATCAAAACCCCTTGGTATCCTGCTTTGGCACACATTAATAATAAAATAACCGCAAGGATCGTCTTTCCAGATCCTACATCACCCTGTACCAGACGATTCATAACCTTACCAGACGCCATGTCTTTTGCCATCTCATTTAACGCTCTTTTCTGTGCTGTAGTCAACTCGTACGGAAGATTCTTTACCAGTTCTTTTGCTTCCTTGCAAACCCCGATCTTGTATCCTTCTTCCTTGAGATCTTCTCCTGATGTGATCATATGCATCGCTGCGATAAAAATAAAAAATTCATCAAAGATCAACCTTTTCTTTGCTTTGATCAACTGCTCTTTTGATTCCGGAAAATGAATATTCCAGATTGCCTGATGATATTCCATTGGCTGATATTGATCTAAAATATTTTGCGGAAGATATTCTGGAATATGAAAGATATAGTCTTTTGTCTGTGCCACAGTCTTAGAAACAAGTTTATTGGTAAGTCCACTTGTTAATGGATATACTGGCTGCAATGTCTCCTGTTTAACTTCATAATCTTCCTGTGTAAAGATCTCTGGATGTTCCATCGTGATCCGTCCATTTTTATAGATCGGAGTTCCCGTAAATATATAATCTCTTCCCTGATGTAATTGTTTCTTTAAATATGGCATATTGTACCAGACAAGCATGATCGTTCCTGTATGATCTTTCGCTGTGCATGTAACAATCTTCATTCTTTTTGCATACTGAATATGAACTTCCGAATTGATACGAACGAAAATAGATACTCTCTGGCCAATCTCGATCTCATTGACATCTTTGGGATCTTCATAGGTAAGATAATACTTTGGATACATCGTGATCAGACTGTCTACATCACGGATTCCAAGTCGTCCAAAAGCTGTCGCACTCTTTTCCCCAATTCCTTTTAATTCTATGATATTTGTTGTGCCATCCATCTTCTGTCTCCTTCAAAATTCTTTATCATATTCTCACGAAAAGCAAAGAAATCCCGCCATCAAGCGGGATTTCCCATCTTCTCTTATTCTACTGATAATAAGAAATAATAAATTGGCTGTCCGCCATATTCTAACTGTACATCACAGTCACCATATGTTTCTTCTACTTTCTCAAGTAATGCTTCTGCCTGTTCTTTGGTTGTGTCTTCTCCATAGTAAATACTGATCAGTTCGCTGTCTTCATCTACCATCTCTTCTAGTAATTCTAACGTGACTTTCTCGACATCCTGTCCGACTTTCTTGATCCCATCATCATCGATTCCCATGATATCATCAACCTTGATCGTAATACCATTGATGGATGTATCTCTAACTGCATAAGTAACTTCTCCAGTCTTCACGCATTCAATGATGTCTTTCATGTTGTCTTCATTCTCTTCGGCATCTGCTTCTGGATCAAATCCAATGATCGCTGAGATTCCCTGTGGAACTGTTGTTGTCGGAATGATCACTACATTCTTATCTTCCACTAAAGACTGTGCCTGTGTCGCTGCAAGAATGATATTCTTGTTATTTGGCAAAATAAATACAGTCTCTGCATTCACCTGCTCGATTGCATTCAACATATCTTCAGTACTAGGGTTCATGGTCTGCCCACCTTCAATCAGGTAATCTACACCTAACTCACGGAAAATGTCATTCATTCCCTGGCCGATCGATACTGCCACAAATCCAAAGTCTTTTCTAGGTTCTTCTGGTTTGCTTTCTTCTGCCTGTGCTTCTGCCTGTGTGAGATTTAAACGTTCTCTATGCTCTTCTCTCATATTATCGATCTTCATATTCGTAAGTTCTCCATATGTGAGACCTTTCTCGATCGCTTTTCCAGGATGGTTTGTATGAACATGTACTTTAATAATATCTTCATCTGCAACAACCACGATAGAATCTCCGATTCCCATTAAGAAATCTTTAAACTTCTGTTCTTCTTCCATGGAAATCTCTTCTTTCGTCATAACGATAAATTCTGTACAATAACCAAATTTGATGTCTTTCTCTTCTAATGGTGCTTCACTTGCTGTTGCTGCTGGTTTAACTGCTGTCTTCTCAATACTGCTTAAATCAACTTCTTTACCCATTAAAGCATCAACAGCACCCTGTAGGAATTCCACAAGTCCCTGTCCACCTGAATCAACCACTCCTGCTTCTTTCAGAACTGGTAACATCTCTGGTGTCTTCTGAAGAATCTCGTTCGCTTCCTTGATCACTACCTGAGCAAATTCTTCAAAATCTTCTGTATTCCTTGCACAATATACTGCCTTCTCTGCTGTTACTTTCGCTACCGTAAGGATTGTTCCTTCCTTTGGTTTCATAACTGCTTTATAAGCTGTCTCTACTGCCTTCTTAAATCCTGCTGCAACAGTTTCTGTTGTTAATACGTCCTGATCTTTGACACCTTTATAAAATCCCCTGAATAACTGGGATAGAATAACACCTGAGTTACCTCTGGCTCCTCTTAAAGAACCGCTTGATAATCCTCTTGTTACTTCTTTCACTGTCACTTCTGCTGCATTCCCAACTTCTTTAGCAGCTGCAAGAGCTGTCATTGTCATATTCGTTCCTGTATCACCGTCTGGCACAGGGAATACATTCAGTTCATTAATATATTCTTTATTCGCCTCTAATCTCTTGGCTCCGCCAATCAACATCTTCTGCAGCAAAGCTGCATCTATCTGTTTCATCTTAATCTTTGCCTCCATTATCTATTATCCTATATCCTTTACGCCCTCTACGTAAATATTGATCCGTTCTACTTCAAGGCTTGTAAATTCTTCTACACGATACTTTACAGATTCCATAAGGTTACTTGCCACTGTAGAAATAGAAACTCCATAAGATACAATAATATGGAAGTCTATCGTGATCTTATTATTCTTTACAGAAACAAATACACCTTTTCTGATATTATCTCTTGTTAACAGCTTGGCAATCCCATCTTTCATATTCACCATTGCCATCCCTACGATACCAAAACATCCAAGAGCACAGATTCCGGCATATTTCGCAATTACCTGATTTTCAATGGAGATCTCTCCATTCTTTGTATTCACATGTCCTTTCATAAATTATACCTCCAAACGAGAATTCATATATTTCGATTATACATTATGAAACCACCTAAGTCTAGTGTTTCAAAAAATGATTTAAAATAAAAGCAAATTTATTCTTGATTTTTATAAATCAATCTGTTAGAATGAAATAGTTGTCGAGCCTGGAATGAAACAGGAATAGAGATTGGAATAAGGAGGTGCTAACATGGCAAAATGTGCTATTTGTGGCAAAGGTGCTCATTTTGGAAACGCAGTGAGCCATTCACATAGAAGATCAAATAAAATGTGGAAATCTAACATCAAATCTGTTAAAGTTAAAGTTAACGGAGCAGCTAAGAAAATGTACGTTTGTACTTCTTGCTTAAGATCTGGTAAGGTTGAACGTGCTTAGTCTTGATTGATCATATAAGAAACCACTAAGAGTTGGAATTTATTCCAACTCTTTTTTTATTCTTCAAGCGTTATTTAAAGAATAGACAGTAAGCTGTGATATCACATCCGATACAGATAACTATTTTCATCGGATCGTGAGTAATCCAGAATCCTGTAAATAAGCCCAATGAGAAAAAGAAAAAAGCGATGGCCCAGACTCGTTTCATATTTGAAGATCCTTTTTGTACATATGTATTCCAAAATTCTGGTTTGAATGACGGAAATTAATGGTGGAATATTATAAACATCTATCTACCACTCCAAAAATTGAAAACTAATAATGTTTAACATACACACCTTTCCGTTTGAAAATTCTTAATTTTATAAAAGAATGTCTTCAGGTATTCATAAAAACATAAAGAAAGATAGAGGTACGAAATGATAGAATTCCATAGAATTCGTTTTTCGTAGCTCTATCTTTCTTTATGTTTTTATGAATACTCAATACATTTCTGTTAGACAATCAAATTTTACTTTTCAAGATCATCCACAATATCTTCTAATGTCTCATTCTTCCCCGTAAACTTATCGATCACATCTGGTACCATATCCAGTAATTTCACGATTGTTTCCTGATTCTTAATATTCACAAGTTTTGTCTGTCCATCTTTAATGACAAGAACTGCACTTGGAGTCATCTTTCCTCCGATTCCACCACCGCTCTTGTCCTTCTTATCACCAGAGAAAGCTCCTGCTCCCATTCCGAAGGAGACATCAACTAATGGTAAGATGATCGTATCTTTGATGTAGATTGGTTCTCCTACGACCGTTTTTGATGTTAAGAATCCTTCCATACCGTCAAATAGTGAACCCATGGTATCTTTTAAATTTTCTTTGCTCATTTTAACTGCCTCCTATCATTCTTATTGCTCGGTCTTTTTGTTTGATCAATTCATCTTTATCTTTATATACTTTCCATAACAAATATAAGATCTTGTATCTTCGGATCCTTCCTTTGATCTTTAGCTCTCCTTTCAAGATTCTCTTCTCAAAATCTGGTGTGATATTGATATGATCACCGTAGATTGGAATCAATGCAGCGGTCCAGCCTAAGACTTTTCCCGTGTAATATGGGTCTTCGAATCCAAATATAATCTTTGCATTTAGTTTCTGTGGAAGTAACAGCTTTACCCCATTCACTCCATATCTCTTGATCCGCTTCACTGCATCAATGATATCCTCATCTTCCAATAGATCTCCGATCATTTCCATCTTATTTGTGATCTTACGGATCTTTGTTATGAAATTCTTGCATCTATTATAACATTTTTTGAGAAAATTCACGATTCTTTTGCCAAAAAACTCTTTCTCTTTATCTGTTGTTTTGTCTATCTTAGATTCTGATATCTTATCTTCTGATCTTTCGTACATTTTTCTTGTTGTTGATGTCTTTGTTCTTTCTTCTTTTTCATCCCATGTGAGATTAAATACATCTTCATCTTCAGAAGGATATGTACTTTTTTTCTTTTCTACTCGTTTCTTATTGTTTTTTTTATTTTTTTGTTTCTTTTTAGAGTCTGATCTTTTCTTATGTTTTTTCTTATCTTTCTTTTTATGCTCTCCAAATACAGACCAGTGTTCTTTCCTTGAATCATAAATCGGTATTCCAAAAATCCTGATCCCAAAATTCAGCTCTTCTTCATAGAATGCTTTTGCACGTAAAAATATAACTGCCCATGATACTTTTACCTGTGCTTTGGGACTCTTCCCATCAAAATCTCCTTCGATCTGATAACAGATCGGGAAGATCAAAAGGATCAATAATAACACGATCGGTATCAGGATCAGGATTCCTATGATCTTTAATATTAAAAATAGTATACTCATTTATCTTCCCCACAAAAATATGTTGTTACATCCTCAAGTTCTCCTTTATGATACAGATCATCGATCATGCGTCTTAACATAACAACTGCATCATCTCGTCCTGCTGCCATTCCTACGATCGTGATATCTTTTCCTTCGTGGATATCAGATAATAGTTCATTATATGGATATATTTCCAGAAATGCACTGTTCCAGAGCGGCAGTGTAATACAGTACAATCTTGAAATTGATTTCTTTTCTTGTATTTTACAAAATAGACGTTTCTTTTGTAATTTTAATATCTCTGATATGTATACACGTTCTGAAACTTTCACTCATTTTTCCTCCTGAAAATTCTCCCCATTCATTCCTGATAAAATTCCTGATAAAATAAAAAGGGATGTATTACTACATCCCCATTTTAACATATATTGTTGTCGATTACTCACCAAATTCGCCGATTTTTACAACTTTCAGCATGTTTGTAACACCTTTTCCACGATGGTTAGCTGGTCCACCACCTGTTAAGACTAAGATGTCATCTTTCTCAGCAAGTCCTGCATCTAATACGATATCTGTTGCTTCATCTAACAGATCTTTTGTTGTCTCAGCTTTGTGAGATTTGAAAGGACGTACTCCCCAATAGATCTGCATCTGACGTACGATCGCATCATCTGGTGACAGACCGATGATCTGTGCATCTGGTTTGAATTTAGATACGATTCTTGTTGTGAATCCTGACATACTTGATGCTAAGATACATTTTGCATTTACATTGTGTGCTGTCTGTACTGCAGAATAAGCAACTGCTGCTGAAATTCCACGATTGATATATTTAGATCTGTAATCTTTGATCTTTGTGCTTAAGTGAACTTCTGTTGAGATTGCGATCTGATTCATCATCTTAACAGCTTCTACTGGATATTTACCTTTTGCTGTTTCTCCAGATAACATGATTGCATCTGTTCCATCATAGATCGCATTTGCCACGTCTGTAGCCTCAGCTCTTGTTGGACGTGGGTTACGGATCATAGAATCTAACATCTGTGTAGCTGTAACAACTGGTTTGAATGCATCGTTACATTTTCTAATGATCTCTTTCTGTAAGAAAGGTACTTCTTCAGCAGGTACTTCAACACCAAGGTCACCACGAGCAACCATGATACCAGCAGATGCATCGATGATCGCATCAATGTTTTCAACACCTTCCATGTTCTCGATCTTAGAGATTACACCAACATGCATGTTATGTGCACCGATGATATCTTTGATCTCTTCTACAGCTTCTGCATTACGGATGAATGATGCTGCGATGAAGTCGATTCCATTCTCAAGACCGAATTCGATATCTGCTTTATCTTTTTCTGTGATAGATGGTAAGTTAACTCTTACGTTAGGTACGTTAACACCCTTACGGCTTCCTAATAGTCCTCCGTTGATAACGTCACATACGATATCTGTTCCATCTTTGATTTCTTTAACTTTTAACCCAATTAATCCGTCATCGATCAGGATTGTGTTTCCAGCTTCTACATCCTGTGGAAGTTCCGCATATGTAATGCTGGTAATTTCATTATTTCCTTTGATGTCTCTTGTTGTCAGTGTATATTCCTGACCTGTTACTAATTCAACATCATCATCTGTTTCTAATAATCCTGTACGGATCTCTGGTCCTTTTGTATCAAGTAAAATAGCGATTGGTAAATTCAGTTCTTCTCTGAACTTCTTAATTCTCTTGATACGTCCTAACTGCTCTTCATGATCTCCATGAGAGAAGTTTAAACGGGCAATGTCCATTCCTGAACGCATCAGGTCTTTTAATACCTCATCGTCATCTGTTGCAGGTCCCATTGTACAAATGATTTTTGTCTTCTTGGTTAGCATAATTTTTCTCCTTTGGTTTCAAAAATATATTTAAATAATAAACAACTCACCTTTTCACATGCTTATGGGTAAATAAATGATCTTGACAATATTCATAATTCCCATCGCATTTTGAACAATAACGAAATTCCAATTCTGGATCGTCAAGTTCTGTTCTGTGGCACACTGCACATTCGTGCATCGCACCATTCTTCTTCTTTGGCGTGATCGTCTTAGCTTTGTACGCTCTCGCCTTCTTCTTATGTATTGTTTTAGCCTTGAAGTTTGCTCCCATTCTTCGAATCTTCTTCATAGAGAAGAAAAATAGTAGAAAATTTAACAAAGCTGCAACTATAGATACTTTAACCGAAATTCCGGCGACTGTAAAGCCTGAACTTAAAAAAATGTAGATTAAATATAATCCATCTAAGTATCCAAGCCATTTTACCTTGATTGGAAGGATCATATACAAATATACTTCCATCTCTGGGAACATAGACGCATATGCTAAAAATAACGTCATGTTCAGATAAAAAGTATCCATGTTAACAAACGCTCCATAGCCTTCTCCATATGCGAATGCAAGGATCGCATAAGTTAAAAATGCCCCAACGATCGTTCCTAAAACTCCGATCAGATAATACATATTGAATCGGAATGTTCCCCATACCTGCTCTAATGAGCTTCCGATCGAGTAATAAAATAACAATACAAATATTACAAAGATCAAATTCGTCTCTGGTCCGATCAACAGGAATGTCACAATTCTCCAGACTTGTCCATGCAAGATCAGATACGGATTCAATTCCAGTAAACTATATAATCGTGGTGATATATTGGCGATCACAAAACCGACTGCATACAATAAAACAATGATCTTAGGGAGATTCGGTATCGCATATCTGCCAAACTTCTCTTCCAGTTTATTAAGCCACATAAAAAACCTTTCTTATCATCAAAAATTAAAACATATTTTTCTTTCCAAGGATATATCCTCCAAAGATCGTAAGGATCAAGGATACGATCACAAGGATCAAAAATCCATGTGCTGAATGTGCCAGTGGTACTGGAACATTCATTCCCCAGAAACTCGCGATCATCGTCGGAATCGACATAACGATCGTTATGATCGCAAGAACCTTCATTACAATATTCAGGTTGTTTGAGATAACGGATGCGTATGCATCCATCGTACCACTTAAGATATTGCTATAGATGTCTGCCATCTCAATCGCCTGTTTATTCTCTATGATAACATCGTCCAGTAATTCCTCATCTTCTGGATACTGTTTGATCTTATCAATCTTTAACATCTTCTCAAGCACCAGTTCGTTTGATCTCAGTGATGTAGAGAAGTAAACCAAACTCTTCTCTAATTCCAGAAGCTCGATCAGTTCCTGGTTCTTTGTTGAAATATGAAGCTGCTTCTCAACAGAATCACTCTTCTTATCAATGATTCTCAGATACTGCAGATACAAGGATGCATTCCGATAAAGGATCTGCAAGATAAATCTTGTCCTTTTAAATGTCCAGAAATTTCGAACCCTTCCATTCTTAAAGTCTGCTAACACTGCTGTATCTTCCAGACAGACCGTAATGATCACTTTCTCTGTCAGGATGATACCACATGGAATCGTCAGGAAGTATTCTTTTTCCTTTCTCTCTTCTGTTGTCGGAACGTCTACAATAAATAAAGTATAACCTTCTTCCACTTCGATATGAGAACGTTCTTCTTCATCCAGTGGTGCTCTTAAGTCATCTATATCAATCTTATAGTCTGTTGCGATCTTCGCAAGTTCTGCAGCTGTGGGATGAATTAACGATATCCAGGTTCCTTCCATAGGTTCACTGATTTCATGAATCTGGTGATCCATCGTGCGATAATACTTGATCATTGTCCGCTCCTTTCTATGGAAGTACCTTGTCCATAAGTTTCCCACAAACAGGACTCTATGAATCCTGTTTTATCATCTGAAATATCTAAAATTCCAAACTTTTACCTATTCCATTATAAATAACTCATTTTGCTTTGTCAATTAACAGTACTGTACCAACTGGAAGTGTTAACTCCCTAATTTTTTTGTTACTTTTTGCTAAATTTTCCACTGTTGTTTTGTGCATCTTGGCTATATCAAGGATTGTTTCTCCTTTTTTTACAACATATGGAATGAAAGCTCCTTCGATCACGTTCGTAAATCCAGGCACACATAATTCATCTCCAATCTGTAAATTATATACATTTACAAAAGGATTTTGTCTCATGATATCTTTTACCCTGACACCATGTGCTTTCGCGATCTTATATAAACTATCCTTTTCCTTTACAACATACACTGTCCCTTTACACGAATTTGTCTGCATCATTCTTGGCATTCCTTCGCTTTTTTATAGAATATGCAGCAGCATTCCCTTGTTTCCATTATTTTCTCCGATTTTTTTAGATAATATTCCTATTTGCAATTATTTTGAAAATGATTATAATAGATATAATGTCCATGTATATTGGACAGATATGTTTTTTTAACATTATTTTAACGCTTGAAATTATAGTACTTTTATAGAAAGCAGGTATACGAGAAGATGAAACGATTAGGAATTGATATTGGCTCAACGACAGTCAAGGTCGCTGTCATCGACGAACAACATAATATACTTTTCTCTGATTATCAGAGACATTTTGCCAAGATTCAGGAAACTTTATCTTCCTTATTAAAAAAGGCAAAAGACCAGATTGGGGAAATGACATTTGCTCCAACCGTTACCGGTTCCGGAGGACTTTCCATTTCTTCTTACTTAGATATTCCATTCTGTCAGGAAGTTGTCTGTGTATCAAGTGCACTTCAGGATTATGCACCTCAGACAGATGTTGCCATTGAGCTTGGTGGTGAAGATGCTAAGATCATTTATTTCACAAATGGGATCGATCAACGTATGAATGGTGTCTGTGCCGGTGGTACCGGATCATTTATCGATCAGATGGCCTCTTTATTACAAACAGATGCTGGCGGATTAAATGAATATGCGAAAGATTATGATACGATCTATCCGATCGCAGCCCGCTGCGGTGTATTCGCCAAAACAGATATCCAGCCCCTGATCAACGAAGGTGCTACAAAACCAAACCTTGCTGCCTCTATTTTCCAGGCAGTCGTAAACCAGACGATCAGTGGTCTTGCATGTGGTAAACCGATCCGTGGAAATGTTGCTTTCCTCGGAGGACCTCTTCATTTCCTTACAGAATTAAAAGAAGCATTTATCCGTACATTAAACCTAAAAGATGATGAGATCATCGCTCCTACACACTCTCATTTATTTGCAGCTGTCGGTGCTGCTCTGAATGCTAAAGAGGAAGTTACAACTGATTTTGAACATCTTTTAAAACAGTTTGAGAAGAAGATCGAACTCCAACAGGAAGTTGACCGTTTAGAGCCTTTATTTAAGAGTGAACAAGAATATAAAAATTTCGTAAAAGATCATAACCGTCATGTTGTGAAACGTGGAGATCTTGCTACATATAAAGGAAATTGTTACTTAGGGATCGATGCCGGTTCCACTACAACAAAAGTTGCTTTAGCTGGTGAGGATGGAGAACTTCTTTACAGCTATTACAATAACAATAACGGAAGTCCTCTTCACGCCGTTGTTGAAGCGCTTCATGAGATTGACGCACAGATGCCAAAGACAGCTAAGATCGTATCTTCCTGTTCCACAGGATACGGAGAACATCTTGTAAAAGCTGCCTTAAATCTTGACTTTGGAGAAGTTGAGACGATCGCACATTACTATGCAGCTGCATTCTTTGATCCTGATGTGGACTGCATCCTTGATATCGGTGGTCAGGATATGAAATGTATCCGTATCAAAAATGGAGTTGTTGATGATGTACAGTTAAACGAAGCATGTTCTTCTGGATGCGGTTCATTTATTGAAACTTTCGCGAAATCCTTAAATCATTCTGTACAGGAATTTGCCAAAGTTGCTTTAACAGCACAGAATCCAATCGATCTTGGTTCACGTTGTACGGTATTTATGAATTCTAAAGTAAAACAGGCACAGAAGGAAGGTGCAACTGTCGGAGATATCTCTGCTGGTCTTGCTTATTCTGTGATCAAGAATGCTTTATATAAAGTTATTAAGTTAACAGACCCATCTGACCTTGGAAAACATATCGTTGTACAGGGTGGTACATTTTATAATGATGCGGTTCTTCGAAGCTTTGAACGTATCTCCGGATGTCATGCTGTAAGACCTGATATCGCAGGTATCATGGGTGCCTTTGGTTCCGCACTGATTGCGAGAGAACGTTACGAAGATGGTATGGAAACTTCTATGCTTCCATTAGAAGAAATCTTTGCGATGAGTGTTGATACTTCCATGACACGATGCAAAGGCTGCACAAATCACTGCCTGTTAACGATCAATAAGTTCTCTAACGGACGCCGTTATATCACTGGTAACCGTTGTGAACGTGGTATTGGAAAAGAACCGAATGCTGAAAATATTCCAAACCTTTACGATTACAAACTTCATCGTACCTTTGACTACGAACCTTTATCTGATGAGAAAGCCACTCGTGGAGTCATTGGTATCCCTAGAGTTTTAAATATTTATGAGAACTATCCATTCTGGTATACATTCTTTACGGATCTTGGATTTAAAGTTGTGATATCTCCTGAATCTTCTCGTAAGATTTATGAGTTAGGTATCGAATCTATTCCAAGTGAATCTGAATGTTACCCTGCAAAATTAGCCCATGGTCATGTGATGTGGCTGATCAAACAGGGAATCAAGGATATCTTCTACCCTTGTATTCCTTATGAACGTGACGAAATGGAAGGTACAAACAACCATTATAACTGCCCGATCGTTACTTCTTATGCAGAAAATATCAAAAATAACATGGAAGAACTTGCAACAGAGCATATCAACTTTATGAATCCATTCTTAGCACTGGATAATGAAGAAGCTTTAAAATCCCGTTTATTTGAGGAATTAGAGGCTCAGTATCATTTGACTGCTGACGAAATAAATCACGCGGTTGATAAAGCCTATGCAGAACTTTCACAGGTTCGTACAGATATCCAGAATAAGGGTGAAGAAGTCCTTGCTTACCTTGCTGAAACTGGAAGAACTGGTATCGTTCTATGTGGTCGTCCATATCATATCGATCCTGAGATCAACCATGGTATTCCAGAATTGATCAACTCTTATGGAATTGCTGTTTTAACTGAGGATTCTATTTCTCATTTATCAAAGGTTGAACGTCCATTAAACGTACAGGATCAGTGGATGTATCATTCCAGACTCTATGCTGCAGCAAACTATGCAAAAGCAAATAAACAGTTAGAAGTCATTCAGTTAAACTCTTTCGGTTGCGGACTGGATGCTGTTACAACTGATACAGTGAAAGATATCTTAACAAAATCTGGACGTATCTACACAGTATTAAAGATTGATGAGGTTAATAACCTTGGAGCGGCAAGAATCCGTATCCGCTCACTGATCAGTGCTGTTCGTGTCCGTAAAAAACATAAGATCGAACCAAAACCTGTATCTCCAGCGATCAAACGTGTGGAATTTACAAAAGAGATGCGTAAGAACTATACACTGTTAGTTCCTCAGATGTCTCCGATCCATTTTGAATTCTTAGAGCCTGCTCTGCAGTCTTGTGGATATAACGTTGAAGTTTTAAATCAGGGTGGTATGGAAGATGTTAACACAGGTCTTAAGTATGTAAATAATGATGCCTGCTATCCATCTCTGATCGTTATCGGACAGTTAATGAACGCATTACTTTCTGGTAAATATGATCCTCATAAGATCGCACTTGTCATCTCCCAGACAGGTGGTGGATGCCGTGCGACAAACTATATCAGTTTTATCCGCCGTGCACTTGAAAAAGCTGGTTACGGTTATGTTCCTGTTGTTGGTTTAAGTGCCCAGGGAATCGAGAAAAACAGTGGATTTAGCTTTACACCTGGTTTATTAAACAAAGCAGTTCAGGCGATCGTTTATGGTGATGTCTTTATGAGAACGGTTTATCATACACGTCCTTATGAAGTAAAACCTGGTTCTGTCAACAAATTACACAGACAATGGGCTGCTAAATGTAAACGTGATATTGCCAAAGGTAACTTCTATACATTCCAGAAGAATATCCGTGGAATCATTCGTGACTTCGACCGCATTCCATTAAAGGATATCAAGAAACCTCGTGTCGGAATCGTTGGAGAGATCCTTGTAAAATTCCTTCCAGACGCAAACAATCACTTAGTAGAGCTTCTGGAACGTGAAGGTGCGGAAGCTGTTGTACCTGATCTGTTAGACTTCTTCATGTACAGCTTCTACAACAGTAACTTCAAATACCGTTATCTTGGTAAATCCAAGAAATCTGCGATCGTCAGCAACTCCGCAATCTGGATTGTAGAGCGTTACCGTCAGACTCTTCGTAAAGAGCTAGCCAAGAGTAACCGTTTTGAGCCGCCTGCATATATCAAAGACCTTGCAGAATATGCAAAACCATTCGTATCAATCGGTAACCAGACTGGTGAGGGTTGGTTCTTAACAGGTGAGATGGTTGAACTGATTCACAGCGGTGCTCCAAATATCGTATGTACACAGCCATTTGCATGCTTACCGAACCATGTCGTTGGTAAGGGTGTTATCAAAGAAATCCGTCAGGCATTCCCTGATGCGAACATCGTGGCGATCGACTATGATCCAGGAGCTAGTGAGGTTAACCAGATCAACCGTATTAAGCTGATGCTTTCTGCGGCTGAGAAGAATATGAATAAATAGTTATTTTTCTATTGTTTAGAATCAAATGCTAATAAAAAGAAGCCATGTTCCGGCATAGATAAATCTTGTCTATGCTTGTAACATGGCTTCTTGTTTGTTTCTTTCTATTTCAATTAGATCATTCTGCTAAAATTTCTTCCAGAATGGCTGTTGCATCTTCAATGCAGCCTGGACAGGATCTTAAGACTTTTCCCGTTTCAATCCCTTTTAGGTCCTTACATTTTGTTGCTTGATTCTTCTCCTGAAAGCGTTTTACAAGCTCTCCTGTTAGTTTATAGGTTGCTGCCTTGGAAACTGGTTTCTCGATGTCTCCACAGCTTTTTATGGCACCGATGACTGCAACGGCTCCGGTGATCGCTCCACATGTTCCTTCCATGCAGCCCATTCCTAATCCGTGACCTTCCATCATCTTGAAAATGATGGATTCGTCGATTTCCATTTCTTCAGCAAATGCGCAGGCAACTGCCTGGGCACAGTTGTAGCCTTTCTGGTGGTTTTGTGCTGCTTTGTCTGTTTTGATACTCATTTGTAATGTCCTCCGATTTTTATTCATTATTAATTAGATTGTAGATTTCTTCTACTGTTTTGTCTGGATGTTGTTTTACTTGATCGTAGATTGGTCTTATCTTGGTTGTTGACTCTTCTAGTTCATCTGCTATTTGTTCTAGATTCTTGTTTTTCTTTACTTTTTTCTGAATCATAGAAATTTGATTTAGTAATTTTCCTGCCCTTACCCCACGATTTTCCGCACTCTGTAACTGACTCACTCTATCACTCGCTGCCATCTCTTCCCTCAAATATAGATATCTGTCCCGTTCGTCCTGGCTCATCTTTACCATTTCTTCTTGTATCCTTTCCATATATCTATTACCTGCTGATTCCTGTGCAACCTCTTCCCATGTCGTTGCGGCGATCAATCTTGCCCAACGGTATAGAGGATGCTTTCTTGCTTTGCCTTTGGTTGTTTTGGTTTTCTTTAATTCTATCATATGGAATTGAAATTTTCTACTGTAGAGTTCATTGGTTTTTTCGTCTCGCAGTGTCACTTTATGGTAATAGCCAGGACTTTTCATCATGTTGAAATTTAAGATTCCTATATGGATACAAGGTGAAAGTTTCCAGTAAGGCTCTCCTTTTTTAAACCCCTCTGTGAACATTCGACAGTTATAAAAAAGACTTCTCTCTGTCCAATCCTCTTGATAAGTGTTTTGCATTTCGATGTTAATCTTTTTATTTCCGTTAAGAGTTAACTTGATATCTAGAATTCCTTCTTTTTCTTCCTTATTTTCTCCGCTTGTAAATGGATCTTTGATTTCTATTTTTTTGATCTGCTTTTCTTTGAGATTTAACAGATCAATTAGAAATCCTTTGACATTTTCTTCTTTTTTAAAGATTTTTAGAAATGCGTAATTGTTGGTTAGACAGATGTTAAATGATTCTTCATCGGTCACTCTTCTTTTTACTTCTTCGCTGATAAAATTATTTTCATTTTGTTCCATATGTCCCCTCCTGTTTATTATGTAAATATTTGTATTTTATGTAATTAAAACACATTCACTTATTTCTGTCAATATTTTACAATAACATTGTATTAAAAAAGAAGACTCCTCACAAAAAAGAGTCTTCTTTCCTTATCATCAAATGATATAATTCTATCTTCTGACACTGATCCCTCTCTGATCCAGATATTCTTTCAGATCAGATATCTTCAACTCATTGAAATGGAACAATGAAGCAGCAAGTGCTGCATCTGCTTTTCCTTCTGTCAATGTATCATAAAAATGTTCTTTATTCCCCGCACCACCAGATGCGATCACTGGAATATCAACATTCTCTGCAATGATTCTTGTCAGTTCATTGTCATATCCTGCTTTCGTTCCGTCACAGTCCATGCTTGTTAACAGGATTTCTCCTGCTCCACGGCGGTTTGCTTCCATGGCCCATTCTACAGCATCTAAGCCTACATCGATTCTTCCACCGTTCTTGTATACATTCCATCCGCTTCCGTCGGCTCTGCGTTTGGCATCAATCGCTACAACAACGCACTGGCTTCCGAATTTGTCTGCAGCATCATTGATCAGATCTGGTGTATTGATCGCTGAGGAGTTGATGGAAATCTTATCTGCTCCTTCTCGTAAGATAGCCTTAAAATCCTCAACCGTACGGATTCCTCCACCGACTGTAAATGGGATAAATACCTTTTCTGCGACTTTTCTTACCATATCGATCATGATATTTCTTGCATCGGATGATGCTGTGATGTCTAAGAATACAAGTTCATCTGCGCCTGCTTTGTCATATGCTGCTGCGATCTCTACCGGGTCTCCGGCATCGATCAGATTGACAAAATTGACACCTTTTACGACGCGTCCTGCTTTCACATCTAAGCATGGGATAATTCTCTTTGTATGCATAGCCAATTCCTCCTATAGTGAAACGAAGTTCTTTAAAATCTGTAATCCTACGGTGCTGCTCTTTTCTGGATGGAACTGGCAGGCAAAGATGTTGTCTTTCTCTACTGCTGCGTGAATCTTCACACCATATTCGGTTGTTGCTGCTACAATATCTTCATCGTCTGCCTGAAGATAGTAAGAATGTACAAAATATACATAAGGATTCTCTGGCAGTCCTTTGAATAATCTTGAATCTTCTTTGACTTTGATATTATTCCATCCCATATGTGGAATCTTTAAATCTCCACTCTTTGGAATTCTTAAGATCTTTCCTGGTAATAATCCAAGTCCTTTGACTCCCGGTCCTTCATCGCTGGATTCAAACATCAGCTGTAACCCAAGACAGATTCCTAAAAATGGAATATTCTTCTCTACAACTTCATGGATCGTTTCTTCTAATCCATAATGACGGATCTTCTCCATCGCATCTGCAAATGCTCCAACTCCCGGAAGAATCACTTTATCGCTGTTTACGATCTCATCGTGATCTCTTGTGATGATTGCTTCTTCTCCAAGATAATTGAGTGCTTTTTCAACACTTTTGATATTTCCTGCATCATAATCAATAATCGCTATCATAGGTGCCTCCTATTCGTGTACTATGTTTAAAAAGTCACGGCTGTCCATCTTGATCCCGATTCCTTTTTCTTTGATCTCTTTTCCGATCTGGTATAGTGAATGATGAACTCTTACAAACGTTGCTTTCTCATTGTAGAATGCCATCTTCTCAAAAGGCCAGCGGAACAAACTTGGAACTTCAAAACCTTCTCCTAATTCTAATATAAAAAGCTTTTTATTTAAAGTATTTTGCAGCCATTTTGTGTAACTTGCCCATGAATTTAAGTAAGCTCCTTCGATATAGATAGATTTTGTTTCTTCTGTGCGGACATTAAAGATCAATTGTTTTCCACATTTTGGACACTCCAGATGTTCTATCTTACCTGTTTTCTCGTAATAGTCAATTAGATCTTTAAGTCCTAAGTTTGCTGGATAGAGCTGTTCATCACATGGTCCGCTGCACTGGAAGAAATCACCGTTGCCACATGGTGCAGTAACATGATCTTTCTTTAAATGAGTATGATATAATAATCCATCATCATTGCTTGTCACTACAAAATATTCTTTTCCTTCCAAAACTTCTTCTAATTCTTTAAACAGATCTGTCTCTTTCGTGGATAATAAATACTCTCTCTCGTAAACAGTTCTCATCCATTTGGAATCTTCATCTTCTTTATCGATGAGATTCTGGTAATGTTCATTTGTGATCGCTTTCTTGAAATCGATCACACGGTCTGCACGCAATTCTCGTCCGATTCCCACTAATACAAGGTCTGCATCGTGAATCTGTTCTTTGTAATCTTTTAACATATTTCTTTTCATCCTTTTTATCCTATTATCCAAAAGAAACCAGTTTACACTGATTTCTTTTTGCTTACACTATTTATCTATCATACCACAAAACTCATTTCTTTGTCTGTAGCATTTTTACTTCCATACACAACACAATGAAAATGCTTTTTTAACATTGTACAGATTCAGAATCCGCAGATTCCACATCAAAGTAAAATTCTACACCACCTTCTACATTGGCAACTCCATAATCTTTGCCATGTGCTTTCATCGTTGCTTCTACGATAGACAATCCGATTCCGCTTCCACCGTATTCTCTTGTTCTTGCTTTATCGACTTTATAGAATTTTACCCACAATTTATCAATATCTTCCTGTGGAATATGGTCTCCCGTATTAAATACTTTGATCCTTACGTCATTTCCATGACGACAATAGCTGACTTTGATGATCCCACCGTCTGCCACGTGATTTCTGGCATTGCTCAGATAGTTGTTCACAACTTCTTCGATCATAAATTCATCTGCCCACACATGAGTCTCTGGCTCATCAAATATGATCTTGACCTCTTGCTTTTCCACAAGAATCTTGCTTGATTCTACCATATTGCGAATCATTTCTGTGATATCAAATCGTTCCATATTGACCTGATTATTTCCGAATTCAATCTGATTCAGTGTCAGAAGTTTCTGTACCATACGGTTCATCTTCTTTGCTTCATCTGCAATAACGTCACAATAGAACTCTTTGCTTTCTTCATCATCTAAGATATTGTCTTTCAATCCTTCCGAATATCCCTGGATCAGTGCGATCGGTGTCTTTAATTCATGGGATACATGGGATAAGAATTCCTTTCGCATCTCATCAATCTGGACTTTCTGCTCGATATCTTTTTGCAGTTCATTGTTCGCTGTTTTCAGTTCTGAAATGGTGAATTCCAATTTAGATGATAACTCATTGATACTGGCTCCAAGTCGTCCTAATTCATCATCAGATCCTGTTGGCACTTTCACATCAAAATCTAAATGTGACATCTGATTCGCGGCCTTGGCCATATCTTCAATTGGTCTTGTAAACTGGCGGCTGTATAAATACATCGCAACTGCGCCGCAAATGATCAAGATCAGTCCAACATACATCGTAAACTGTCCGGATAATCTGGCACTTGTCTGGATACTTTCCATCGGTGTACTTATGATCACTGTATAATCGCCATCCAGATAGCCCATTAGATTGATGCTTGTTCCCATACTCTTATTGGTATTGGTCATAACTGCATAACCTTGCTTCTTGATCTGGTTACTGATCTTATCAAGATTTTCATTTAAAATGTTCCAAAGGCTTTTATACATCAAGCTCTTCTCTCCTTCAGAACTATAAACGATCGTTCCTGATCCATCACTGATCAAAACCCTGTAATTATAAGTCTTCGCGATCTCATCCACATCATTCTTCCGTACCGTATCTTTTTGAAAAACTTTCTGTGTCTGGTAATAGGATTCTTTGATCGTCTTCTTTTCCTTCACAGTATAATATGTCTTCAACATAGTAAGATTGATCAGTACTGATAATAAGATCACCGACGTCATGATAATGATCAGCATCAATGTCATCTTGACTCTGACTGAACGGTTCTTTAATAATTTCTTTCTCAATTCTCTTCAACCTCAAATTTGTATCCCATTCCCCAGATCGTATGAATATAAGAACCTTTTTCACCAAGTTTATTTCTTAATTTCTTTACGTGGGTGTCGATCGTTCTTGCATCTCCAAAGTAATCATAGTTCCATACCTGATTTAAGATACTTTCCCTTGTAAGGGCTCTTCCTTGATTGGACATAAAATACTGTAATAATTCAAATTCTTTGTAACTCAGATTGATGCTTTTTCCGTCAATAGAGACATGATGTCCCCCAACATCCATGACAATTCCGCCAGCTTCTATCTGTTCACCTTCTGTCTGAACCGTTCTTCTTAAAATTGCTTCCACTCTGGCAACCAAGATCTTTGGGCTGAATGGTTTGGAAATATATTCATCCACTCCAAGTTCAAATCCAAGAAGTTCATCTTGTTCCTGATCTTTTGCCGTCAGCATGATGATCGGAACTTTAGATACTTTACGGATTTCTTTGACAACTTCCCATCCGTCCATCTTCGGCATCATAACATCTAATACTAACAGATTGATTCCCTTTGTAGAATAAAAGGTATCAACCGCTTCTTCACCATCCTGTGCTTCTAACACCTGATAGCCGGCTCTTGTCAGAAAGTCTTTGACTAGCTTTCGCATTCTGCTTTCATCATCCACAACTAATATCTTTAATTCATTCACCTTGTATCTTCCTCCTAATCTTATTTTCTCATACCATTTATTTATATTTCTTTCCTATAAAAAAGAAACATCCTTCTTATTTTGTTGACTTTATTCTATCATAGGATTATGTCAAAACTGTGAATGTTTATCATGAATTTACGATCATCATCTCTTCACAAAATATATCAAAAAAAGAAGTCTCACAGATAAATTCCTGCAAAACTTCTTTTATGATCATGATACTTTTGTATCATTTAATTGTTCGTATTATTCTGCAATCGCTTTGATCTTCTCAAGACCGAAGACAATCACGATACCGATAATAAAGAATATTGGATGGAACGTATGAAGTGTCATCGCTGCTTTTGTATTCTCCAGTGTTGTTGGTCCCATAACGATCGCATATAAAGAACCGATCATCATTCCGATAACAAAATAGATCATCGCACTTCTATGGTTCTCCAATGCACGGCGGATCAGTTTGATCACGAGTGCGATTCCTGTCAAGATTCCAAGTCCAAAGATCATTATGACTGGGAAGTAAGACAAATGAAGATGCATCACTTCTTTGAGTGCTGTGATCACTGGAACATATAACCCAAAGATCAGAAGCATTGTTGATCCTGAAATTCCTGGAAGTACCATTGCTGAGATTGCTACCATCGCTACTGCGAAGATATAAACAACCAATGCGATATTTAAATGTTCCACGCTAACACTGATTCCTTTTCCAGATACTGGATTAAAGTATGTGATTGCTGCAACAAGTACAACTCCAATCACTGCCCAGATGATATTCTGGTATTTTCCTTTTAATGAATCTTTCTCTTCTTTGCAGATCATCGGAATTGCAAAAATGATAAGTCCTAAGAATAAAGAACTGATCTCATAAATCCTGTCATCAAAAATACTTGCCAGAACAGAAACTGCTGCTCCCATTCCAACGACCCATCCAATGCCAATCCTTATTAAAAACTTAATTGCTTCAATTCTTTCTTCTTTTGTTCCTGACATCAAATAATCAAGTGACATGATAAACTTGTCATAAAAACCAAGTAAGAACGCAACCGTTCCACCAGATACACCCGGAACACTGTCAGCTAATGCCATACAAAATCCTCTGATAAAATTTAGCATACTACCTCTTTCTCCTGTTATGTGTTTAATATACAACACATTGTATTGTAACATAACTTTTTTTTAGAAGAAAGTATGAAATAAAATTCACATATTTTCATTTGCTGCACGAAAGATCGTAGCCCCTCCTGCAACAATGTCTCCATCATAGAATACGACTGCCTGTCCTGGCGTGATCGCTCTCTGTGGTTCATCAAAGACAACTCTTACTTCATCTTCCCCTGTCATATAGACTCTGCAAGGGACTTCCGGACTATTATATCGAATCTTCGCCATCAGTTTCATACCATCTTCAAACTCTGGTACAGACATACAGTTTACTTTATTTCCATATAAAACATTGGCAAACAGATCCTGTTTGTCTCCGACTACAACTTCATTCGTATCTTTGTCTACTTTGATGACATATCCTGGTTTCTTCAAAGATAATCCAAGACCTCTTCTCTGTCCTACTGTATAGTAAATGATCCCTTTATGCTCTCCTAAGACATTGCCTTCTGGATCTACAAAGTTTCCTTTTGGAATCTTTGTTCCAGTTGTCTCTTCGATAAATTCGCCATAGTTATCATCTACAAAGCAGATATCCTGACTGTCAGGCTTGTTGGCAACTAACAGTCCGATCTCTTCTGCGATCTGTCTGACTTCATCTTTTGTGTATGCCCCAATCGGCATGAGTGTTTTAGAAAGCTGATTCTGAGTCAGATTATATAATGCATAGGTCTGATCTTTCTTCTGTGTCTTAGAACATTTTAATGCATAACGTCCGTTATCAAGCTTTGTGATCTGTGAATAATGTCCGGTTGCAATATAGTCTGCTCCAATGTCTAAGCAACGCTTTAATAAGGACTCCCATTTCACATAACGGTTGCATGCGATACATGGATTTGGAGTTCTTGCATTTAAATATTCTTCACAGAAATAGTCAATGACTTTATCTTTGAAGTCTTTTCTAAAATTCATGACATAATGAGGAATTCCGATCATCTGTGCTACACGCCTTGCATCATCAACAGCTGATAGTCCACAGCATCCACCATTCTCTTCCTGAACAAACTCATCTTCTTCCTGCCAGATCTGCATTGTCACACCGATCACATCGTATCCCTGTTTCTTTAAGAGATATGCCGCAACGGATGAATCAACGCCTCCTGACATTCCAACCACGACTTTTTCTTTCACAACTGCCTCCTAGTATTCCTCTTCTTCTTCACCTTCACTGATATCTGTTTTAGGTTTTTCTAATCCTTCGATCTTGATACCATTTTTCTCAGCATAATCCCATAATGCTGCGTGAATTGCTTCTTCTGCAAGTAAAGAACAGTGAACTTTCACTGGTGGAAGTCCATCTAATGCTTCCATAACCGCTTTGTTTGTTACTTCTAATGCCTGCTGAATGTTCTTTCCTTTGACAAGCTCTGTTGCCATACTGCTTGTTGCAACGGCTGCTCCACATCCAAATGTCTTGAATTTAACATCCTGGATGATTCCATTATCATCGATATCTAAATAGATTCTCATGATATCTCCACATTTTGCGTTACCAACTGTTCCCACACCACTGGCATTTTCAATTTCTCCTACGTTTCTTGGATGCTGAAAATGATCCATTACTTTCTCACTGTACATTATGATTCCTCCTGATCTTATCTATAAATTCTACTGAAATTTTATTTTCATTATTTTCCTCTATGGAAAACCTCTTAATTATTTTTCTTTACAAAATCTTCATATAATGGTGACATTGTTCTTAATTTTGTCACGATCTCTTTGATATTGTCTACAACATAATCCATATCTTCTTTTGTTGTTTCTTCTCCGATCGTCATACGAAGTGATCCATGAGCGATCTCATGAGGCAGTCCAATAGCTAACAGTACATGAGATGGATCTAAGGATCCTGATGTACATGCTGATCCACTGGATGCACAGATTCCTGCCATATCAAGCATGATCAGTAAAGATTCTCCTTCGATGAACTGGAAACTGATATTAATGTTGTTTGGTACTCTCTTTTGTGCATCTCCATTTAAACGGCAGTATGGAACTTCTGCCAGGATTCTCTTGATCGCATAGTCACGGACTTCTGTCTCATGCTTGATTCTTTCATCCATTGTTGCAAATGCGATTTCAACTGCTTTTGCAATTCCTACGATACCTGTGATATTCTCTGTTCCAGCACGTCTTTTTCTTTCCTGTGCTCCACCATGAATGAAAGAACGAAGTTTTAATCCTTTTCTGATATATAAGAATCCGATTCCCTTTGGTCCACCGAATTTGTGTCCGCTGACACTTAACATATCGATATTATATTCATCTACATTGATTGGAATCTGAGCATATGCCTGAACTGCATCTGTATGGAATAAGATTCCATGTTCTTTTGCGATAGCTCCGATTTCTTTAATTGGCTGGATCGTTCCGATCTCGTTGTTTGCAAACATCACAGAGATTAAGATCGTATCTGGTCTGATCGCTGCTTTTAAGTCATCTAATTTTAAGATTCCGTTCTCATCAACGTCAATATATGTGATCTCAAATCCTTTTTTCTCAAGATATTCACATGTATGAAGGATCGCATGATGTTCGATCTTACTTGTGATGATATGCTTTCCTTTGTTTGCATAAGCTTCTGCTGTACATTTTAATGCCCAGTTATCAGATTCAGAACCACCTGCTGTGAAGTAGATATTCTCTGCTGTTGTTCCAAGTGATCTTGCGATTGTTTCTCTTGATTCGTCTACAACTTTACGGTTATTTAATGCTGGTGTATATACACTGGATGGATTCCAGAAGTTTTCTGTAAAATAAGGAAGCATTGCATCTACAACTTCCGGTCTTGTTGCTGTAGTAGCAGCATGATCTAAGTAAATTATTTTCTTTTCCATGATTATGATTCCTACCTTTCTTCTTGATCATATTTGGTATGTATTTCGATTGATTCTTCCATCAATTCTTGTAAAGTGATCGAATCAACCGCCTGCTGAACGCTGTCATTGATTCGTTTCCAAACTGTCTTGGTCACGCAGAATTTTGTGCCGCTGCAAGTCGATGTGTCTCCGGTAAATGCTGCACAGTCAATCGGTGTTAAATCTCCTTCCAAAGTCCTTAAGATATCTCCTGCCGAAATATCTTTTGGATCTTTATCTAACATATATCCTCCCTGTGCTCCACGAATACTTTTGATGATCCCTGCTTTCTTCAGTTTAGGTAATAACTGCTCTAAGTATCTGACGGAAATATTCTGTCTCTCTGCGATCGCACTGATCGGTACCGGGCTGTCCTGACTGTATACCGCAATGTCTACCATCGCTCTTAATCCATAGCGTCCTTTTGTCGATAATTTCATTCTCTCACCTCAATCCCGACTATATAACTCGGATTTCATTTGTTATCTTAACAAAGCATGTATCTTATGTCAACATTATTTAGCATATCTTTTTTTTTAATTTCATACAATAATTAAAAATGGCTGGTATTTCCTATGAAAAAGGCAAGCCCGTTTATTTGCGGAACTGTGATCTTAACACTCTCTAATTTTTTTTCAAGACTCATCGGCTTCTATAATAGAATATTTCTGGCAGGCGTGATCGGTGCACATCAGATTGGAATTTATCAATTGATCTTTCCTGTTTATCTCCTTGGGTTTGCTGTCTGTTTTCAGGGATTTCAGATCGCACTTTCTAAGATCACTGCTGAGAAAAAAGCTACGGGAAATATTAATGCTGCTCGTTATGTACTTCGCATTACGATCATTCTTACACTGTGCCTTTGTATCATTTTCTCCTTCTTTGTATTTTGGTATGCAGAACTGATCTGTTCAGTTTTTCTTCATGAACCAAGCTGTGTACCATGCCTGAGACTTGCTGTTCTTGTTCTTCCATTTGTCGGGATCAAAAACTGTATTCATGGGTACTGCCTTGGAATTGAGAATTCGGGTGTTCCTGCTTTTTCTTTGTGTCTGGAACAGATTTCAAGGGTATCCTCTATCTTTTTACTTTCTGTATTCATGATAGAGAAAATGCCAGTTCCTGCTTTTCTAGCTGTCTGTGGAATGACTGTTGGGGAGATCGTTTCATTTTTCTTTACTCTGATCTTCTATTTCTTACACAAAAAGTCTGCTGACAGCTTGTCAAAGTCTACTCTTTCTGCATCAAAACTTTCTGTATTTCATGAACTGTTATCCCTTGGGATTCCACTGACTTTGAATAGTTTTTCTGTCACCTTATTACAGAGTGTGCAAAGTATTCTGATCCCAATGATGTTATATCGTTTTTATGGAAATCGTTACCGCAGCGTCGAGATCTATGGCATCCTAAGCGGCATGGCACTGCCTTTTATCATGTTTCCTTCTACGATCACCAATGCATTATCTTTGATGCTTCTGCCTAAGATTTCTGCTGCCAAAACTCACAACGATCCCTCTTATCTTCGACGTTGTGCGATCTTACCTCTTATCTTTTGTACATTTCTTGGAATTGGAGCTTTTGGCGGATTCTTTGTTTTGGGACCCTGGATTGGAAATTTCTTTTTTCATGATCCTCTTTGCGGAAAGTATTTAAGATCATTGTCTTTTTTATGTCCGTTTTTGTATTGTTCTTCCATCTTATCTACCATATTAAATGGGCTTGGAAAAACAAAAGATACACTGCTTCATAATAGTGTATCTCTTGTGATCCAGATTTGTTTTATTTTATTTGCGATTCCTTTGTATGGAGTGAACGGATATTTGTGGGGACTGTTTCTTAGTTGTTTGTTTCTTTGCTTCGTAAATTATCGAAAAGTAATGCTGCATGTATGAGTCAGAAAATAGCTGTTACCGAATTCCCAAAAATGTCTCATACAGATCCACTTGACCATACCCCCATTCTCTGTTTGGATAGATTCTTTCCGGATCTCTCCTTGCTCCCCGGATCAGATAATTTTTAATTCTTGTCGTATTGATCTGCATATCATTTTTCTGCATGATCCCCCATTCTAACATCAATGCTGCTATACCCGCGGTAATTGCTCCTGAAACGCTTGTTCCTGATTTTCTGCCATAGCGTTTCCTTGGTAACGGTCCTAGAATTTCTACTCCTGGTGCTGTAAAATCTGGTTTAACCGCATTTCTTGGAAATCCCCTGCTGCTGTCGATCGCGAGGCTTCCTGTGTTGGAATTATAACTTCCACAAGATATCAGCAATCCTGTATTTGATGGTGCTACCAGTGTATTATATGGTGTGGATTCCAAGAAAAATGTATCTTCGCTGATAAAGTTTGTGATTGGAAGCCACAGATCAAATTCACGATTTCCTACGCCATCGTCACTGACGTAGATGTTCCAGATTCCTGGTGCCGGATTTTGGAATCTCATAACGATAACTGGAGCTCCTGCAGATGTATCTACCGTAAAGTATTCTACGATCAGCCTTGTTTTTTCTAATAAAAATGTTACGTATCTTTGCCCGCTTAACCCACCTTGTATCCTACCTGTTTTCTGTCCTGACGGTGACTCAATATCTACATAATAGCGGTTCGGAGCTAATCCCCATAGTTCCATTGTAAATCCATACTCCGACTCTCCAACTTTGACTTCCACTTTTGCATCATTTTGTGAAACCTGACCACTGTAATGATGTCTTGCCTGCCCCTCATTTCCAGCGCTTGTGACAACTGCGACTCCCCGAAGCATCGCTCTGCCTGACAGATACTGATCTAATGGTCCTGTTCCAAGATGAGACGCAAGGTTGGTGCCAATGCCTAAGAATATGACGATCGGTCTTTGCAACTGTTCTGCAATATGATCGATATAGTGAACTGCCAGCATGATGTCTGTTTCTGCATATGCTTCGTATTTTGGATCAATACAGTAATATTCTTTCAAATAGTCTTTTGCTTTTCTTAATTTCACTACGATCAATCCTGCATTCGGAGCAATTCCTGAAAATCCTGTTTCGTTATCCTCATTTCCAGCAATTAAACCTGCTAAAAAAGTACCATGTCCGGATTCATCCTTCGATGGTACTTTCTGCTGTGGCACGTCGCTTTTTAGTGCCTCTTCTATTTGTTCTTTTGTATATTCTGTCCCATATCCCAGAAATGTATCTTCTGGGTCATCTTCTATTGTCTGATCCCAGAGAGAATATATCTTACTGCTGCCATCTTCATAGCGAAATGCTGGATGTTCATAGTCGATCCCTGTATCGATCATTCCAACTAAAACACCATTTCCATAAAGATCCAAGGTACTCCTTCTGACTTGCGCTACTCCGACATCTTCTAACATCTGTGTGTCCATCAGACCGAAACAACGTGGAATCGTATTATATGGATAATTTTGTCCATATATGGATGTCCGTCCGTTCTTTTTGACATATGCGATCGCGAATCTCTGATCGATCACTGTAATACATTCTGTGTTGAATTCTTCTTTTACATAGTCAAGTACTCCGCTGTATTCCCCGATAAATTCAAAATAATCATTACTCTGGGCTGCATTTTCACATAGCATAGAAATACCTCAGGTTTTTTATAGTTTATGCACCCAATTTCCATCTGTTAATCTATGTGTATGATACAATTTATGAAAATTAATTTAAATACGCTCCGTAATAAGTCCCTTCTGATAAGCCCATAATAACTGTTCAAGATCTGCCACTTTCTCCTGTAGTGCCTTGCCATTATCAGTATCCATAACACATTTACGTTTCGTTACCTTATTAATAACGATCGTATCTGAATGGATATCTGTTTCCTCTCTGATCGCTATAGTTCTTGATACAAATGGTTCGTGTGCTACGAGTTTTAATCCGTAAGAATTAGACACTAAGGTATAACCTGCGATCCCTGTTGTCTTCTGATATGCTTTCGAGAATCCACCATCAATGACAAATAGCTTTCCTCCACATTTGATCGGGCTTTCGCCTTTCTTTACTGCTACTGGCATATGCCCGTTTACAATCTTGCCTGTCGATGTATCTAATCCGAATTCTTCTAAGATCTGGTTGATCACTGCTTCATTTTCATACCACTGATAGTAATAGTCTTTCTTTTCTTTCTTAAGATCTGCATCATCCAAGAAATAGCGCTCAAACGTTGCCATCTTTGCTTTTCCGTAGACTGGTGAGTTTTCATTTGACCAGATGAACCACATGATGTCCTGTCCGTATTTTCTGGCTTTCATGTCTTTTTCCTCATAATAGCCCTGTCTTGCCAGATGTTCTAAGACATCATAAAGTTCTTTCCCTGCGTACTTTCTTCCTTCAATCTCTACTTCACGAAATGTTCCATCTTCGTTTAGTGGTACACAGCCATGATATAGAAGCATTCCATTGAATACCTTGTATAAGTGTCCTTTTGCAAATAAGAATCTTATATGTTCCTGAAGATAAGCACAGTATTTAAATACAGTTACCAGATGTTCCATCACATATTCTTCTTCTTTGGTCAATTTATATGGATCATTTGGATCAATCGTTGGAAAATTCTTATCTTTTAATTCATATTCTTTTCCATCTAATGTGATCGTTCCTTTTTCATAGTCGATCTTGTCTAATAGTAATCTTTGATCCATCAAAAAGTCTGGACGGCGTTTGATCAATTGACCTTCTACTTTAAACTGCATGATCGCAATGGCTTTGTGCATCTTCTTATTCAATTCTTCTTCTCGGATATTACTCTCGTCCACTTCTCCAGATGCATGGAATAATTCACATTCATCATCTTTGTAACACTCCAATGCAAATCTTGCCAGCGGGATCAGATTGATGCCATAACCATTTTCCAAAACATCCAGATTATTGTATCTTGCACAGATTCTTACAACATTACAAATACATGCGCGGTGCCCAGATGCAGCTCCCATCCATAAAATATCGTGATTTCCCCACTGAATATCAACATTCGCTGTCTTCATGATGCAGTCCATGATCCTGTGTGGACCAGATCCTCTATCGTAAATATCTCCGATCACATGCAGATGATCGATCGTCAGATCCTGGATCAGATGGGCCATCGCTGCAATAAACTGTCTGACCCTTCCTGTCATGATGATCGTCTCAAGAATCTGCTCTACATAGCGTTTCTTATCAGCTCTCCGGTGTTCTACCATCAATTCTTCCATCACATAGGCAAATTCTGGTGACATTGCTTTCCTTACTTTTGATCTTGTATATTTATTCCCGACTGATCTTGCAACATGAACCAGACGTACCATCGTATCATGCTGCCATTCAAGAAGGAAATTCTTTGGTAATTCTTCCTCCATTAAATCCATCTTCTGCTCCGGATAATAAATAACTGATGCCAGATTTTTCTTTTGCTTTGTTGTCAGTGTATTCCCAAATTCATCTTCAATCCTGCTTCGGATCGCTCCTGATCCATTCCTTATGATATGGCTGAATTTCTCATATTCGCCGTGAACATCAGAAACATAATGCTCTGTTCCTTTGGGAAGATGCAAGATTGCCTGAAGATTGATGATCTCTGTTGAAGCAGCTGCGACATTTGGATAACGCACTGCCAGTTCCTTTAGATACTTCATCTGGTCCATGAGAAGTCTCCCCTTTCGTTTACGCTTTTTTGATTGTTCTGTAATATTATAGCATTATTTTTCATACTTTCCCAATAACTTTCTTTCATTTTCCTTAATTATTATACTTTTATGAAAACAAGGCTGTTTCTTATGTTATACTGTAAACAGCCTAGGTAAAATCTATGTAAATTTCCATATTTACTGTCCTTGATCTTCACAGGCTACTTACAATAAGGAGGAGATTATGTTAAAAAAGAACAAAAGCATTGCACTGGTGATGATCTTAGCTTTATTGATCATCACATCTTCTTGTGCACCAAAAAACACACAGGCAGAAATTGATAAACCTGCCAAAACAAGTGCCTCTTGGGAGAGGAAACTTTGCAGATCAAAACTTGATATCATCAGTTCTTACGGTGATGATCAGGCATTTCACCCAAAAGTCTTAAACTTTGAAAAACCATGGAACGGCTATCGCTATTGGATGGCATACACTCCATATCCAGGTGCAGATCAGCGAAAAGAAAATCCACACGTCTGTGTCTCCAATGACAGGATTCATTGGAAGCCATTTGAAGGAGAGGGAAAAGCTGTTTCACTTGATCCATTGACCCCATTTGAAGACCCTGACAAACAGTATAATTCAGACACCCATCTTGTATATAGAAAAGATATCGACACCTTAGAATGTTACTGGCGCCAAGTCGATAATCGTACCAGGATCGATAAGATCATGAAACGTACAACAACCGATGGTATCCACTGGAGTAAAGCTCAGAATGTATTGGTTTCCGATGCACGCACTGATCGTATTCTAAGTCCGGCGATCATTTATGAAAACGGACGATATAAGATGTGGACTGTCAACTGTAAAAGAAAATTCCCTGTTTTATACCGTGAAAGTAAAGATGGTTTTCATTGGACAACTCCAAGCACGATTCAGTTAAAATATCCATCTGACAGACTTCGAAGCTGGCATCTGGATGTCATTCATACAGAGAAAGGCTATGAAATGCTCGTCGTTGCCTTCTACAAAGGGCATAGGCACCGGGAAATGAATCTTTATTACACTTCATCCAAAAATGAGCATGATTTTAAGAAATGTATTACGATCTTAAAACCATCTGAAAAGGAAAAAGCATGGGACAACCGTGGTATTTACCGTAGCAGCTTTTTTGTGGAAAATGGAATTTATTATATTTATTACAGTGGTATTGGATATCCAAAAGGGCCAAACAGCTCTCAAGGTGTTGGACTCACATATGGTCCATCGGTGAAAAACATTCATGGTTACGATGCATAAAATCTCTTGACGTTATAAATATTCAGGTGTAAACTGTTAGCAATAAGAATTTTTAGCCGACCATCCATAGACTGGCTAACGACTCTACAATACGAATAAAAGGAAGTGCATTAATATTATGGAAAAGAAAAATATCGACTGGGCTAACATCGGTTTCGGTTATATGCCAACAGATTACCGTTTTGTAGCTAATTACAAAGATGGAGCATGGGATGAAGGTGAATTAACAACAGATGCCAACATCACAATCTCTGAATGTGCCGGTGTATTACAGTACGCTCAGACATGTTTTGAAGGAATGAAAGCTTACACAACAGAAGATGGACATATCGTTGTATTCCGTCCTGACTTAAATGCAAGCCGTATGGCAGATTCATGCAGAAGACTTGAGATGCCTGTATTCCCTGAAGATAAATTTGTAGAAGCGATTGAGAAAGTCGTTGCAGCGAATGAAGCATTCGTACCACCTTTCGGTTCTGGTGCTACATTATATATCCGTCCTTATATGTTCGGAAGTGATCCTGTGATCGGTGTAAAACCAGCAAATGAATATCAGTTCCGTATCTTTACTACACCAGTAGGACCATACTTCAAAGAAGGAGCTAAACCTATTACTATCCGTGTCAGTGATTATGATCGTGCTGCTCCTCGTGGAACAGGTAATATCAAAGCCGGATTAAACTATGCTATGAGCCTTTACCCAATCATGGAAGCTCATCGTCAGGGATTTGATGAGAATATGTATCTTGACCCAGCAACAAGAACAAAAGTAGAAGAAACAGGTGGAGCTAACTTCATCTTTATTACAAAAGATGGTAAAGTTGTAACACCTAAATCTGACAGTATCCTTCCATCTATCACTCGTCGTTCTTTAGTTTATGTAGCCAAAGAATACCTTGGACTTGAAGTCGAAGAACGTGAAGTATTATTTGATGAAGTCAAAGATTTCGCTGAATGTGGATTATGTGGAACAGCCGCAGTTATCTCTCCAGTAGGAAAGATTTATGATCACGGTAATGAAATCTGCTTCCCAAGCGGAATGGAAAAGATGGGACCTGTCATCCAGAAATTATACGATACTTTAACAGGAATCCAGATGGGTCATATTGAAGCCCCTGAAGGATGGATCAAGGTTATTAAATAAGACTTTCGTTAATAGAATATTAAATAACATAAAATGCAGCCAGACAGTTATTGATTTAACTTTCTGGCTGCATTTCATTTATACATATTGGCGTATCATTCTTATTTACTGATCTCTTAGATGAATCTCTGGATTTCCATGATTCTCAATATAATCTCTTGTGATCGTTACGCTTCCGATCGTGTCGTCTTTTGGTATCTCGTACATAATGTCGAGCATGAATTTCTCGATGATCGCACGTAATGCTCTGGCTCCTGTTTTCTTTTTCAGAGCTTGTTCTGCGATAGCCTCCAGAGCCCCTTCGTCGAATTCTAATTTTACTTCATCTAATTCTAATAACTTCTGATACTGTTTTAAGATCGCATTCTTTGGTTCCTTTAGAATCTTGACTAACATCTCTTTTGTCAGTCCTTCTAATGTAAATATCATTGGAAGTCTTCCGATGAATTCTGGAATGAATCCATATTCTCTCAAGTCTTCATTCGTAACCTGAGCAATAATGTTTTCTTCTTCATCAAAACGGTCTTTTAAATCTGCTCCAAATCCGATCGATGTTTTCTTCATCAGACGTTTTTTGATGATTCCTTCTAAGTTCGGGAAGGCTCCACCACAGATAAAAAGAATATTCCTTGTATTGATCGTTGTGAGTGGTACCATTGCATTCTTGCTTGTAGCTCCGACTGGCACTTCGACTTCTGCTCCTTCTAAGAGTTTTAGCAATCCTTGCTGAACGGATTCTCCACTGACATCTCTGCTGTTTGTATTTTGTTTCTTGGCAATCTTATCAATCTCGTCAATGAATACGATTCCATGTTCTGCACGGTCTACATCGTTATCTGCCGCCTGTAAGAGCTTTGATAAAACACTTTCTACGTCATCACCAATATATCCTGCTTCTGTTAAGGATGTAGCATCTGTGATCGCTAGTGGTACTTTTAACAGTCTTGCAAGTGTCTTGACCAGATATGTTTTACCGCTTCCTGTTGGCCCGATCATCAGCATATTCGATTTATCGATTTCAATCTCATCCATTGTGTTTGTAACCACTCGTTTATAATGATTGTATACAGCAACAGACATAACTTTCTTCGCATAATCCTGTCCAATAACATATTCATCCAGCATTGCCTTGATCTGATGTGGTGCTGGAATATCTTTTAATGTAAACTCTGGCTCTTCTTTTTTGTCTTTCTTTTTCTTCTTTACTTCCGCTTTTGGCTGCATGCTCTGCATATCGTTCATCATCTTTGTGATATCCATGCTGTCAAGATCCATATTTCTTGCGTCAATAAATCCAAACTGACCATTGCCCATAGAATTTAATGTCCTCTGCATACAATCTGTACATATAAAAATATTATTCGGAAGTTCTAACATCTTACCAGCTGCAGATTCCGGACGTCTGCAAAGATAGCAGTAATGTTCCACATCTTTGTGTTCATCCTCATTTGTTACTTCCTCAATCTCATTTTGATTTTTCTCTTCTGACATATGATTGTCCCCCACTTTTTATTTTGAATAGAGTACTTCTCCTATAATTTCAATCCCTCTTATCATATCTTCTTTTTTCATTCTCGTAAACCCCAAAATATATTCTTCTTTCAATGGTTTTCCTTCTATATAATACCATGAGAGCGGATAGATCATCACACCTTTTTGTCTTAATTTTTTTTGAAACTCTTTTTGATCACTGACAGGGAATCTTACGATGATATGTGCTCCTGCTCCATGACCATATATTTGAATATCGGAGTTTAACTTCTTAATTTCTTTGATCAATAGATCATGTTTCTCTTTATAAATATTCCTCATACGGTTTAAATGTCGTTCAAAATGCCCTTCTGTCAGAAACAGCGTCAAAACTTTCTGATCGATCCTTGATACTGCACAGGAAAATGTCTGGCCAATCTGCTGATATCTCTTTGCAAGTTTCTTTGGGAGCACCATATAACTTGCTCGGATCGCTGGTGCGATCGCTTTTGAAAATGTTCCCATGTAGATCACATTTTCTCCATCATCTAATCCCTGCATCGCTGGAATTGGTTTTCCATGATATCTGAACTCGCTGTCATAATCATCTTCGATAATATAATGATCTGGATCTTTTTTAGCCCATCCTAATAATTGACTTCTTCGCCCTATTGGCATGATCACGCCTGTGGGATATTGGTGTGCCGGGGTTACATATGCTAAGTTCGCATCTGTTTTCTGCAATTGTTCTACACACATTCCACTTTCGTCCATGGAGATCGGATGAATCTTAAAATCTAATTCCTTTAAGATTTCATACGCATTTTTGTAAACTGGATTTTCAATTCCAATGGAAACTTTTTCTCCTAAAATCTGACGCAGTAAAAATAGCAGATTCTCCATTCCTGCTGCCACTACGATCTGGCTGGCATGAACATGAACACCTCTGGATTGTCTCAGATAATACATGATCGCTTTGCGCAATTCCAAATCTCCTTGAAAATTCCCCTTTTGAAATAACTCACTGTTATCATTGATCATGATCTCTTTTAGCAGTTTTCTCCAGATATGATAAGGAAACTGTTCCATATCAACTCCTGCTGATGAAAAGTCGTATGGTATCTTCTCTGGTCGTATTTCTTCTTCCTCTTCTTCGATCTTAACTGGAATGTGAAGCTCTGCCAGTTCTTCTACCTGACAGACAAAGAAACCACGTTTTGGTTTTGATTCAATATATCCTTCTGCACAAAGCTGTGCATATGCAGTGTCCACAGTATTCCTGCTGACATCTAAATGTTTGGAAAGTCTCCTTGCAGAAGGGAGTCTGGCCCCAAAGGGCAAAACTCCTGTTATAATTTCTTCTTTGATAGAATTATAAATCTGCTCATATAACGGCTCTTTTTTTGAAATATCAAGTGCAACGATCAGCATATAACCACCTGTTTTCCTCTAATTTATTCTGCATTTGAAACAGTCATTTTCTCTATTACAACTTTCTTCACTGGCTGGCTTACTTCTCCACTTCCATTATCTTGTGTCTTGCATCCTGAAATCTTATCTAACACATCATATCCATTGATCATTTGTCCAAACACAGTATAACTTCCTGTTAAGGATGGATATCCACCCTGATCCAAGAATAACGCTTGTTGTTTCTTTGTGAGCTCTACATTCCCTTCTTCCAGACCTTTCTTCGCTGTATCTGCTTTCGCCTGCACGATAAAAAACTGACTTCCATTCGTATCTGCTCCGGAATTTGCCATACATAAAGAACCGCGAAGAGGCAGAAGTTCCTCACATACTTCATTATCAAAGTCTTCTCCCCAAATACTTTCTCCGCCTGTTCCTGTTCCTGTTGGATCTCCACTCTGGATCATAAAATCATTGATGACTCTGTGAAAGATCTGTCCATCAAAGTATCCATTCGATGCAAGAGTTACAAAATTCTTCACAGCCAAAGGCGCTTTCTTCATGAAGAACTTAAACTGCATTTCTCCATAACCTTTGACTTTCATAGTGACGATCGTTTCTCCCTTTTGTGCATCCGCAAGTTGGTCTGTTTTCTTTGCTGCTGTGATCTTGGGTACTTTATATTTTGATTGCACTTTCATCTTTGTTTCTGTTGTTGCTTTTGTTGTATCTTTGCTGCCGTCTTTTGCAGATGAACACCCAACACAAAGTGTCATGGCTGCCATCAGACATGCTGCTGCTATGATCTTTCTCATGTTTGATTTCCTTTCTATTTTAAGAGATTGCTCACTTGCGATCACTGTTCTCGGATCTTATCCGCCGGAAATACGATTCCTGTCTGTCTTCGCACTTCATCCGTGATATCCATCTCAATCTCTGATGATCTTAAAAATTGATGATCCACTTTATGTTCTTTGATCAGTCTGATAAAATCTTTTGTTTCATAGATCATCGGATTATCTCTTTTGTCAAATTGTAATTCTTCTGTTTCTCCATTTCTATAGTAGATCGTGATCTTCTTGATGATCGGACATTGTTCAATGATCATACATCCATTTTCACCCTGAATCTGTGTTGGCAGTTTGGAATCTGTAATCTTGGAATATATGATCTCTGCCTGTTTATCACCATACGATGTGATCACACTTCCTGCACCATCCACTCCATTTTCAAGGAACAAACTGTCTGCGAGAATCTTTTCTGGTTTCCCAAATAAACTTGCAAGGAAATGGATACAGTAAGATCCAATATCCATCAGTGCTCCATTCGATAATTTGGGATTAAATGCGTTTTCAATGATCCCTTTTTTAAATTTGTCATATCTTGAAGAATACTGACAATACTGAATCGTTGCTCTTCTCACTGTTCCAATCTTATGAAGATTGTCCATCATCGCATGGAATCCTGGAGAATGTACATTCTTCATGGCTTCCATAAATACAACTCCTTGTTCTTTGGCTGCTTTGATCAGGATATCTAATTCCTCACGGTTGGAGCAAACAGGTTTCTCACAAAGCACATGCTTTCCGTAATTGATCATTGTGATCGAATGTGTATAATGCATATAAGTTGGACTCGCTACATAAACCGCATCAATCTCTGGATCTTTTGCCATCTCTTCGTAGTTATCATATACTTTTTCTACATTATATTTTGCTGCAAACTGCTTCCCTTTTTCTAAATTTCTTGAATATACAGCTGTTAATTGGATTTCATCTAATTCTAAAATTCCTTCCATCAGCCAGTCTGTAATAAAATTGGTTCCTATCGTTGCTAATCTGATCATTGATTCTCCTCCATCATATATCTTATATTTTATAATTGTGACAGTGTAATGTCAATGATCACGCCTACCGCATAATAATATACACACTATAGCAAAGATACATGCAGATCATTGCAATTCCTTCGGTTCTTGAAATCTTTTTTTTCGTTGCTCCAAAGATCCATACTACAACTGAAAATACGACTAAAACTATGATGTCGATCACATTTTCACCAATTAGCTGTAATGGACTGATCGCAGATGCGATTCCAAGTACCATAAGGATGTTAAAGATATTGGAACCGATCGCATTCCCGACCGCCATATCAACTTCATTTTTTCTTGCGGCTACGATGGATGTGACCAGTTCTGGAAGAGACGTTCCAATCGAAACAATCGTTAATCCTACAAGATTCTGGCTCATTCCAAAATCTATGGCAATCCTGCTTGCGGCATCAACTGTAAGATCTCCACCAAATGCAATGGCTGCTGCACCTCCAACGATACATAACAGACTCTTTGGATAAGACATGATCATCAATTCTTCATTTTCCATTGTTTCAAGTTGTACGACTTCCTGATTATTTCTGGCACGCATTGCCTGAAAAACCATCATAAGAACATATACGGCAAATATAATAAGGAAAATGATTCCATCAAAACGTCCAAGGATCATATGTGATCTATCTCCGAATGCAAGATAACCAAATATGAGAAGTAATGTCGCACATACAAGAGATAATGGAATATCTCTTATAATTGTTTCTCTTTTTACACCGATCGTTGCTAAAATTGAACAGACTCCGATCACAAACATCATATTAAAGATATTAGAACCAACTACATTACTGATCGCCAGAGCATTATTATTGGCAATAGACGCTGTTACACTGACTGCAGTTTCTGGAAGTGATGTTCCCATGGCTACGATCGTCAATCCAATGATAATAGAAGGAACTTTTAAACGTTTGGCGACACTTGAACTTCCTTCTACAAAATAGTCTGCTCCTTTCATTAAAAATGCAAATCCTATGATCAGACAGATGATCACTAAAAATAATGGGGATTGGTTGATAAATTTCTCCATTTGTTTTTCTCCTTTCAAAATTGTCTTTTTATTTGTACATAAGAAAAACTCATGTATGTTCCAGATGTACTATAAGAACATACATGAGTCTCATTCTTTAATATTTGCCAGGCTGACTTGCTTGATATCTGCGAGTCATTACCGAGTCTGTTGACAAATCACGTCTTTGTATGACGCGAACTACTCCCTCATGGAATATTGATTGTTTGATTACTTTAACAAAAAAATATTGATCTGTCAAGTATAGTTTAAATTGCAAATTGAATCATAAAACCGTATAATAAAATTAATTATGTTGATTTTGGTATACAATGCGATCAACAAATGGAGGGGGGAAACTATTTTTGATCAGAAAACCATACAAAACTAATAAAAATATTTCCAGACTATTTTATATTTTGATGATGATCATCTTTGTCTGGTTCATTGGGATTCAGATTTTAGGACCTGATGAACAGTTTTTTGACCAATCTGGACATTCCATCATCTACAATGGTACTTTTACATGGAAGAAATCCGATGGCACAAAACAAAACATTTCTGTTCCTGGACGTTATAAAGTTCCAGCAAAACAGACGATGATCATTACTACTACACTTCCAGATGATTATAACGAGAATGTGATCGCGATCCGTTCTTCCCTTCAAGATGTACGTTTTTACATTGATGGAAAACTTCGAAAAGAGTACAATGCAAAAAGTCTGCACCGATTTGGCAAAAACTCTGCCAGCCGTTATATATTCTGCAATACTTCGTCTGCAGATGCCGGAAAGGAACTTCGTCTGGAACTTACAACATATACGAGTAACTACTCTGGTGTTGTTAATACGATTTACTGTGGAGATCAAATGCAGATCTGGAGTTATATTTTCAATCATAACTTCTCTGGAACCGTGATCGGATTATTTATCTTTTTTGCATCGATTGTCACAATCTTATTCAGTATCGCCCTTGGAATTGTTTACAAAACCAAGTTTAATATGGAATATCTTGGATGATGTATGCTTATGGGTTCTGTCTGGATGATCGGAGAATCAAAAATGCGGCAGATCCTTGTTCCAAATGCATCTGGACTTGCAACTTCATGTTTTATTATGCTCATGTTATGTCCGTTGCCGATTTCCTTATATGTCAATAATCTTCAGAAAGGTAAATATAAAAAGATCTTTCAACCGATCTGTTTTATTGCTTTATTGAATTTTATCATCTGTACGATCCTGCATCTTACAGGCGTTGCAGATTATATTGAGACAATGCCAGCAGCACACGCAATCCTTATTATTACTTTCCTTGCTGTCATTCTTACTTTCCTGATCAGATATTGGAATCATCGGAGTCGGAGTGATTGCCTGTTGTTCTTTGGACTGCTTATTACAATGCTTTCTGTGATTTTTGAAGCAATTTCTGTATATTACAAAGTATCTGTTTCTGGTGTATTTGTCGGTATCGCTATTTTGATCTTACTGTTTATAAATGTGATCTATACGATCCATATCATCCGTGATATCATCAAACGCCAGCAGCAGGAAGAACTCGATAAACGTAAAAAAAATATAGAAGAGATGTCTCTGCAGTTGATGCAAATGTTATCCACCACGATCGAGGCAAAAGATGAATATACGAAAGGACATTCTCATCGTGTTGCAGAGTATTCCGTTTTGATCGCGCGTGAACTTGGATGGAATGAAAAAGAACTTAGTAATCTAAAAAATGCTGCTCATCTTCATGATATCGGCAAAATTGCTATTCCTGATACCATTTTAAATAAACCAAGCAAACTTTCTGAGGAAGAATTTTCTATTATTAAGGAACATACGATCATTGGTGCAAATATCTTAAAGAATATTTCTCTGATTGATCACGTACAAGAAATTGTACGCAATCATCATGAACGTTACGATGGAAATGGTTATCCTGACGGTTTAAAGGGAAAAGAGATTCCACTACATGCAAGAATTGTTGCGGTTGCTGACAGTTATGATGCTATGAGTTCCCAGAGAATTTACCGAAATCAACTTCCACCAGAAAAGATCATACAGGAATTAGAGAATAATAAAGGGACTCAGTTTGATCCTGAGATCACTGATATCTTTTTAAAACTATTAAGGGAAGACCGTATTCATGTCAAAGAAGATCATTTAAGTATCACTGAGAATACTCAGATTCCTGAAGCTGAAATCGAAATGAGTCAATTCATTTCTGACATCATGAGCACGATCCGTACACAAAAAGCCAAAGAAAATCTCGACTTTTTAACTGGGCTTCCAAGCAGAAATAAAGGTGAGCAAGCCATTGCGCAGTTGATGAAACACCACAGCGGATGTCTTGTCTTTATGGATATGGACAATTTAAAAACCATCAATGACATCTATGGCCACAAAGCTGGTGACCGTGTATTGAAGCTTCTTGGTAATTTATTATTAGAATATTCCAGTGAATGTCTTGCCTGTCGTCTTGGCGGAGATGAATTCCTATTATTTATGCCAGATGCTGATCAAAATAGTATTACAGAAGTTATAACTGCTATTTTTAAGAAATTTAATACTCGAAAGGAACAAGATCCTGAGCTTCATGCTGCATCCATTTCTGCCGGACTATATATGTGCAATATTGGAGATTCTTTTGACGAATGTTATACAAAAGCTGATAAAGCACTATATTTCGTAAAACAAAATGGAAAAAGCGACTTCTCCTTTCATGAAAAATAAAGCACAAAACATATAAAGAAGAGAGTGGCAAGAATTTACTTTTGCCACTCTCTTCTTTATATATGGAATAACTGAATCAACACAAGACCAGAAAGTCCATAATATGTGATAACTGCAACTAGATCATTGATAGTTGTGATCAATGGACCAGAAGCCACTGCTGGGTCAATGTTGATCTTATGAAAGAACATTGGAATGATCGTTCCTACAAGGCTTGAGATCACCATCGCAACGATCAGTGAAATTCCTACGCACCCTGAAATCAGGAATGAAGAAATCCATGCATAATGTTTAAATAAATGGATGTACACCCCTAAAAATACGAGTGCCATGATCGCTAGGCTCGCTCCATTTAAGAAACCGATCTTCATTTCTTTAAATAACAAAGCAATCTTTTTCTTACCTGACAGATTTTCATCCATTAATACGCGGATTGTTACAGCTAAAGACTGTGTTCCAACATTTCCCGCCATATCAAGTACCAGGGATTAGAAACAGATAACAATTGGTAATACCGCAACAATAGATTCAAACATTCCAACAACTGAGGATACTGCCATTCCTAAGAATAACAATGCGATCAACCATGGAAGTCTCTTCTTCATACTAACTATCGTGGGTTCATTTAAATCTTCCTCTTCTGTTAAACCAGCAAGTTTTGCGTAGTCATCTCCCATCTCGTCATCGACCAATTCTACAATATCGGAAGATGTTAAGATTCCTGCGATTTTCTTATCTTGTGTCAGTACTGGGATGGAATCTTCTTCGTAATCTGTTAAGATTTCCATACATTCACTGATTTTTTCATGTTCATATACATAAGGATAAGAACTGCTTATGATGTCCTGTAGATTATCATGTTCTCTTGCGATGATCAAATCTTTCAGATCGATCGCTCCTGCAAAAATCCCATTCTCATCTATCACATAAAGTGTCTGGATATTATCATGTTCTCCTGCCTGCTTTACAAGTGTACTCATTGCCTCACGAATCGTTACATCATTTCTTACTACGATATAATTATTCGTCATACAACTACCGATCTGATCTTCCTCGTAAGACAGCAGTTTCTGAACATCTTCTTTTGCTTCTTTATCCAGTCTCTTTAATAATTTGTATTTATCTTCTTCATTTAATTCTTCAAACAGATCCATCGCATCATCTGAATCCATGTTTGATACAACTTTCGCTGCCTGTTCAATTGGCATTTCTTCCAGATATTTTCCTGGTTCCTCTTCGATATAAGAAAAAATCTCTGCAATATCTGCAATGTCTAAAATGTCATAGATACATTTTCTAACTGTTTTATCTGATTCTACGATCGCATTTGCAATATCTCTTTCGTGATAAGCTGCGATCTTTTTCTTTAATTCTTCTCTATCTTTCGTCGTCTGTACGATCTTGATCAATTCTTTTGCATAATCTGTTCTATGCTGATTTCTTGCATTTTTCATGATATCCTCCTTCTTTTCCTAAATCTGGTTGCAAAACACCAATATTTAGGCACAAAAATACACCGCTTCAGATTTAAATTCCTAAAGCAGATCACATACTCTGTTGTGATGTAAAGAACTTTCTGTTTCGCGGTGTATCAAAAAGGATATCATAATACAAATGTTGCTATTCATGTATCTTCACAGAGAGCAGCATTCGTATCTTATATTTTCTTTTTTGACACCGCATACAACTTCGTCCTATACGATCGCAACTATCCATGAACATACACCTCCTTTCACATCTTTACTAATATCTCTCAACATTCTTTGTTTTCATTCTGGGTTATATTATCAGATTTTTCTGATATCGTCAACCTATTTTACTATGATTTAACAATTTTTTCCGCCGCCGCAGTGTGATCCTGCCCGGAGGGCTTTTTATTGCATAGGGGATTTCATCGAAATTTTCTATGAAATAAAAAAAACATCCTTATCTCTAAGAATGCTTGAATCTTCATATTAAATCTATATATAAAGGATATACCTTCAAAACAACATACAAGA